>JACCDO011766312.1_pt1 | contig 16085 bp, 25 predicted proteins | sample 7446101 | NCBI WGS metagenome assembly JACCDO01 (sample SAMN15323440, study PRJNA562643) | freshwater metagenome | isolation source: river surface water | place: USA:Blue River Watershed | collected 2017-08-16
GAGAAGTGCCAATCAAACAGCAGATATGACCAAGAGTTCTCAATAGCAGAACCACATGATCTCGATTGCCCGTTCTGCGGGGAATCCATGCGAAAGGTGTATTCAAGTGTCCCAGCAGTCCATTTTAAAGGAAGCGGCTTCTACTCTACGGATAGGTAGCCTTTGCACAGGTTATGGAGGGCTTGACCTAGCGGTTGAGGCTCACTTTAACGCAGAGACAATCTGGTGTGCAGAGTTCGACAAGTACGCAAGCCAAGTAATTGAGCAACGATTCAACATTCCCAACTATGGCAACATCAAAGAAATCAACTGGGCTTCAATGCCTAAAATAGACATACTCACAGCTGGCTATCCTTGCCAGCCATTCAGCCATGCAGGAGAACGAAAGGGCTTAAATGATGAAAGACACATCTTCCCATATATCGCAGAAGCAATTAGCATCTTACGACCAAGATACGTCATCTTGGAAAACGTCAGAGGGCATCTCAGCCTCGGACTTAAAGAAGTTCTTGCATGCCTTACCTCAATCGGGTATGACGCAAGATGGCAACTTGTTAGAGCTGCCGATGCAGGAGCGCCACACAAGCGAGCAAGGTTGTTCATTGTTGCCTACCCCAACAGTAATGCACGTCAGGAATCACGACGAACCCTTAGAAGTGTTCAAGGCGAGGCAGGAGAGATCATCTACGGGTCAGATAGGACAATCAACGGGAGTAGCAATAAGACTGCTAGCCACACCAACGACCAACATAAGTCACACGACGGGCAAGTGTCGCAACTGGGGCGCAGATTTACTTCACGACGTGAGATGCACTTGCAAGAAGCGCCTGATGCATTGGATCAAGACGGAAAACTAAGCGCCTTATTCGTTGAATATATGATGGGTTTGCCTGTGGGTTGGGTTACTGATACTGGCTTATCCAGAGCCCAGCAGCTTAAAATGCTTGGCAATGGCGTAGTCCCACAACAGGCTGAATTAGCACTAGAGTTATTAACACCTGTGGATAAGTAGGGTACAAAACATGCGAACACGCTCACGACACTCCCAAGTTATCCACATGCTTGACAGGTCTGGTACTCTAACGGCTAGAGCCTTCAAGGGCTCAGAGCGAGCCGCTTCGCGGATAGCTCGCTCGGTAGCCATCGTTATTGGGATATCTATATGCTTACCAATGAGTCAAGCAAGTAGTGGCTCAATAGATGCCATTGAACCAAAGCAATACATAAGGATTGCACTACCTAAAGAAGAAGCTATTTGCCTTATTAGACTTTATGGAAAAGAGTCTGCATTTAATCAATATGCAATAGGTAACTTAAATGGTAAATACCACACTTATGGAATACCTCAGATAAAGAACCCCATCATCTATGACAAGAGTCCTAAAGAGCAGATAGACTATGGGCTTAAATACATTGATCATAGATATGATGGCAATGCGTGTAACGCATGGTCACATTGGCTACGAAAGGGTTGGCATTGAGTAGCAAGCGCAACGACCCTAGACTATCAAGGAAGTATAAAGAGGTGAGATTGAAGAAGCTCGCCGAGGATGGATGGGTATGCTTCTACTGTGGTTACGAAGGTAAGGACATGACCATTGATCACGTGATTCCTGTAAGTGTTGCGCCTGAACTTGCCATTGATATTTCGAACATGGTTTCGTGCTGCAAGCCGTGTAACTCACGAAAGGGTAGCCGCTCACAGGGCGTTTTTTTAGAGCGCATGCGTACCCCCCCTGATTTTTCGGCCTATCCCTCTCCGATGCAGTCCAAAATAGCCGAGGACAGTCCTTTTACCGCCCGACCAGTCCAGAACTAACCCGATGGCAGCCAAACGATCCAAAGCCCTACGAGGGGCAACTAAACCGAGACTCCAGTCGATACCTCTCAAGGGCGAAACTAAGCTCCAAGATGTAAAAGACCTGTGCGAGATTATCGGCATGCCCCTATTGCCATGGCAGGAACACGTCTTGAAGGACATGCTGACTGTAGACAAGCAAGGTCAATGGGTGCGCAAGACAAACCTGCTACTTATCGCTCGACAGAACGGCAAAACCCACCTAGCCCGCATGCTTATCCTTGCCCACCTCTTAAAGTGGGATAGTAAGAACATTCTGATCATGTCCTCGAACCGCTCTATGGCTCTGGACACCTTTCGCCAAGTCGCTCAAGTATTGGAGAACAATGACCACCTCAAAGGCTTCGTTAAGCAAATCCGCTACGCCAACGGAACTGAGTCTATTGAGATGTTGGACGGAAGAAGGCTTGACGTTGTTGCGGCAACTCGAGACGGCTCTCGTGGACGAACTGCGGACTTCCTATTCATCGACGAGCTCCGAGAAATCAGCGAAGAAGGATTTAGAGCGGCAGTCCCTACAACTAGAGCGCGTCCAAATTCTCAGACGCTTCTTACCTCTAATGCAGGAGACGCTTTCTCGCTAGTCCTCAACGGCATGCGTGAGCGTGCCTTAGAGAACCCACCAAAGAGCTTTGGCTTTTATGAATACTCAGCTCCCCAATACTCCAAAATCTCAGACCGCTCAGGCTGGGCTCAGGCTAACCCTGCACTCGGCTACACCATCACGGAGGAAACCCTTGAAGAAGCAGTTGCTACTAGCCCAATTGAAAATACTCGAACTGAGTTGTTATGCCAATGGATCGATAGCCTTTCATCTCCTTGGCCTCATGGCATTCTTGAAGATACGAGCGACTCAGCACTCGAAATTCCTGTGGGCGGTTATACGGTCTTTGCATTCGATGTCAGTCCTTCTCGCCGAAATGCGAGTCTGGTTGCTGGACAGATACTTTCGGATGGCCGCATCGGAGTTGGTATCTTACAAACATGGGAAAGCCAAGTCTCAGTCGATGATCTCAAAATTGCGGCAGATATTAAAGCATGGGCGGATAACTACCGACCAAGGCAAATCTGCTTCGATAAATACACCGCGCAGTCAATAGCCGACAAGCTGACCAACGCAGGGTGCATGACTCAGGACATTTCGGGTGCTGCCTTCTATCAGGCATGCGGTGATTTATTAGATGGCTTGGTAAACCACCGAGTAGTCCATTCAGGTCAAGAAAACTGGGTTCAGCAAATGAATAACTGCGCAGCTAAGACCAACGATTCCTCATGGCGTATTGTGAAACGTAAATCGGCAGGAGATGTATCAGGAGCGATCGCTACCGCCATGGTCGTACACGTTCTTTACAAACCTCAGCAAACCGCTATGATTTACACGGAGTAGTGTATAATTGCACCCTATGGGTCTCTTTTCGCGTAAGCCGCAAGTAGTCGAAGCGCAATACGCGCCACAGGTAATGGGTGAAAATCTCCCAACACTTTACAACGCTTTTGTGCCTCGAGTCTCTCGCCATGATGCGATGAGCGTTCCTTCAGTAGCCAGAGCCCGCAACCTTATTTGCGGAACTGTAGCTTCTATTCCGCTTGAGTATTACAAAACATCAACAGGCGAAGTAATTGCACCGCCTCGCTGGATTAAGCAACTCTCTAAGTCTCAACCTTCGTTTATCACAATCTCATGGATTGTAGATTCACTTCTATTCTACGGAGTCTCTTATCTCCTAGTTACGGAGCGTTATGCAGAAGATGGTCGCCCAGCTTCTTTCGAGTGGGTGGCTAACACTCGCGTTACTTTCACTACTGATCTCATGGGTATTCATGTAACTCAGTATTACATCGATGCATCTCCTGTAGACATGAACGACATTGTCACTATTCAGGGATTCGATGAAGGAGTGCTAGACCGCTCAGGTCGCACCATTCAAGCAGCTATCGACGTAGATCGTGCAGCAGCGCAGAACTCAGCAAACCCACAGCCAGCAGGCTTCTTGAAGAACTCTGGCGCAGACCTACCTCCTAACGAAGTTGCTGGTCTCATCGCTGCATGGAAGCGCGCACGTCAGAATAACTCCACAGCATATTTAACTTCTACTCTTGACTATTCTCCAGTTTCCTTCTCACCGAAGGACATGATGTATAACGAGGCAGTCCAGAACCTTTCAACACAGATTGCTCGCGCAATGAACGTACCTGCTTACTACTTGTCAGCGGATCAGAATACGACTATGACTTACGCGAACGTCCAAGACGAGCGCAAGCAGTTCTACGCGCTATCTATTGAGCCTTACCTACAGGCTATTCAGGCACGTCTCTCAATGGACGACATCTCTACATCAGGGCACGAAGTCCGCTTTGCAGTCTTTGACACCTTCCTCAAGAACGACCCATTGGTCGAATTGCAGGTACTTGAGAAGCTCCTAAGCCTTGGACTTATCTCTACAGAGCAAGCAATGGAAATGACAGATTTAACTCCCAACGGAAGCGAAGGAATGAGCTAATGGAACAGTTAATAATCGAAGCCTCATCTATTGAGTGCAGCGAAGAACGTCGCGAGATTTCAGGAAAGATTGTACCTATGGGTACAGGCGAAATCGGCAACACCAATATGGGTGGAGTCGTATTCGAAGCAGGGTCTATCGACATTGCTGACGTATCTAAGATTAAGTTGCTATCACAGCACGACATGAAGAAGCCAGTAGGTCGCATGATTGCTGCGGAAACACGCGCAGATGGCATCTATGCAACATTCAAGTTGTCACGCTCTACAGGTGGCAACGATGCACTTATTCAGGCACAGGAAGGACTCGTTAGCGGTCTTTCAGTAGGTGCAGAAGTAATCGCATCAAAGCCATCACGCGACGGACACATCGTCGTCACAGCTGCAAAGCTAAAAGAAGTTTCTCTAGTAACAGAGCCAGCCTTTAAGTCTGCTCAGGTGCTTGAGATCGCTGCTGAGGAAGTTATCCCAGCAGAAGAAACCCAACCAGAAAGCGAGCCACAAGTGGAAGAATCAACCACAGCGGTAGAAGCTCCAGCAGTTGAAGCAGCAGCAGTCGAAGCGGCTCGCCCAACAGTTGTAGCGAATCTTCAAGTCAAGGAGCGCATTGCTCCAATTTCATCAGCACAGTACCTCGAAGCATCAATCAAGTCAGCACTTGGTGATGACGAGGCACGTCGCACAGTTCGTGCAGCAGATGACTCAACATCAACAAACACAGGACTTACACTCCCACAGCACCTCAACACATTCATCACAGATACCTTCACAGGTCGTCCAGCGTTTGAAGCAGTAACACGTCAGGCACTTACAGACTCAGGAATGAGCTTCACAGTCCCACGTCTTTACACAAACGCTTCATCTGCTGACGTTGCACCAACAGTTGCAGACACAAACGAAGGTTCAGCACCATCTGAGACAGGCATGACATCTGCTTACGACACAGTAACAGTTGAGAAGTTCTCAGGACTACAGCGCGTTTCATTCGAGCTTGTAGATCGCTCATCACCTGCGTTCATGGAACTCATGATGGCGGAACTTCGCAAGGCATACGAGAAGGCAACAGACGCAGCTCTTATCGCTAAGTTCATCTCAGCTGGAACAGCGGCAACAAACGTTGCTACAACAGCAGCAGGACTTCAGTCATTCGTATCAGTCGAAGGCGCAGCAGCATACAAGGGCACAGGCGGAGACTTCGCTAACAAGCTCGTCGCTTCAACAGACCAGTGGGCTGCTATCACAGGATATGCAGACACAACAGGTCGCCCACTCTATTCAGCTCAGGGTGCTACATACAACGCAGCAGGCAACGCAGTTGCTACAAGCGTCGTAGGTGGAGTTCTCGGAACTGACCTCATCGTCGATCACAACATCTCAGCATCAGGCATCTCAGATGATTCAGCCTTCTTGGTTGCTCCATCTTCAGTCTATGCGTGGGAATCACCAACAACTCAGCTTCGCGTCAATGTTCTTACATCAGGCGAAATTGAAATCAACCTTTACGGATACCTCGCACTTTACGTCGCGAAGTCAGGTAAGGGCGTACGTCGCTTCGCAGTAGCGTAACGACACACTAAGTCGCTTGAGGGGGCTGCCAGAGCCCTTGCAGTCCCCTCAAGTCTTTAGAAAGGAATAGCATGTCTCTCACAACAGTTGCAGAACTACGCACAGCACTCGGAGTAGGTACTCTCTACGCTGACGCGACCCTGCAAGAAGTTTGCGATGCGGCAGATAATGTCCTTCTTCCTTTCATCTGGGCTAACACAACTCCGATTGTTGGACACAGCAACGAAGCCTCAACAGGCACTTCTTACTTTGATGAGAACGTTCAAAAGACATTTTACGTTGGTCAGACTGTAGTCATTTCAGGTGCAGGCTCTAAGCACAACGGCTCAAAGACCATCACAGCAGTAGGTGAAGATTCAATCACTTATGCCATTACTGGCAACAACAACACAGTTACACCTTTCCACCCAGTAAATCCGTTTGGCATGGTTGCAGCTGACACATACCTTGATCCTTCAACAGTTCCTGCAATTCAGGAAGCTGCTCTTATGATTTCGATTGATATCTGGCAGTCACGCCAAGCACCTTCATCTGGTGGCGTATCTATCGACGGCTACACCCCTAGCCCTTACCGCATGGGTAACACACTTCTCGCCCGCGTTCGTGGCTTACTTGCACCTTATCTTGACCCTCGTTCTATGGTGGGCTAATGACAGCCATCACCACACTCCGCACATCTATTGCGACGGCTCTAGCCGATAACTCACTCTATTCAGTATTCAGCTTTCCACCTGCTACACCTATTGCTAATAGCGTCATTGTGACTCCAGCTGATCCTTACATCGTGCCATCTAACAATGACTACACAGCAATCAGCCCAATGGCTAACTTTAAGATTTCTATCCTTGTCCCATTGCTAGACAATGAGGGCAACCTTGCTGGCATAGAAGCCGACGTAGTTCGGGTGTTCGCGCTCCTTGAAGCGTCCAGCATTGTATTTAACGTCGGAAGCGTCAGCGCGCCAAGCGTGTTGTCAATCGCTTCTGGAGATTTACTGACTTGCGACATTGCAATCAGTACCCTTACGGAATGGAGTTAATCATGTCAGATTGGCAAGATGAACAGAAAGCGTTCTTGGAGAAAATCGGACAGGTTGCTCCATCAACACCCGCACCAGCGAAACCAACAAAGAAAGATGAGGAATAACTGAAATGGCAGTTTTCTTAAATAATGGCGTATCCGTAACTGTGAACTCAGTTGATCTCTCTGACCACGTTACAAGCATTACACTCAACCGCACATTCGATGAACTCGAAGTTACAGCAATGGGTGACTCAGGTCACAAGTTCGTCAAGGGACTAGAAGCATCTTCTATCACTATTGACTTCCTTAACGACACAGCTACAGGCGAAGTCCTCCAGACTCTACAGGCAGCATGGGGAACAAACGTCACAGTAGTAGTCAAGCAGACTTCTGCGGCAGTATCAGCGACAAACCCTTCTTACACAATGACATGCCTCGTAAACAACACAACCGATATTAACGGCGCGGTTGGCGACCTTGGCACACAGTCAGTAACTTGGAACGTCTCAGGTACAATCGCTGTAGCAACAGCTTAATAAACTAACAAAGGGGCTAACAATGGCAAAGCTAAAGGTAACAAGGGCTGACAACTCAGTAACAGAGTATGAGATTACTCCGTTAATTGAGTACGCCTTCGAGCAATACGCCAAGAAGGGCTTTCACAAAGCTCTCATTGAAGATCAGAAGCAATCGGACGTTTACTGGCTATGCTGGGAAGCAATCCGTCGCTCAGGTGAAGCGGTCAAACCCTTTGGGGAATCATTCCTTGAGACTCTCAAGTCAGTTGAGGTCTTAGAGTCTGACCCTTTAGGGTAGATCGGAACTCCATCACCTATACCGCAGCTCGCTTGAGTTACGAGTATGGAGTTCCTTTCAATACCATCGTTGAACTATCTTCGATGGCTTTCAAAGCACATGTAGAAGTATTACGAGATATAGCAAGGGAGCAGAGCGATGCCAGTAAAGCTTCAAGGCGCGGTCGCTCTTCGTAAAGCCCTGGCTATTGTCGAACCTACATTGGCGAAGGAAACTAGCAAAGAAATTGCCTCATTCCTCAAGCCAGTAGTTACTCAGGCGCGAGGCTTTCTTCCTAGCAACGAGCAAGCACCTTCTGGCTGGCTGAAGCGTCCTAACGCTGGTGGTCGCTGGGCTAGTCGTTACTACGACCAAGGCATTGCCCGTAAAGGAATTACTTTTAAGTCATCACCTAGCAAGCCCAACCGCAACGGCTTTCAGGCTTTGGCTTCTATCTTTAATAAGTCCGCAGCTGGTGCTATCTATGAAACCGCAGGACGTAAGTCAGGCGTAACTGGGAACTTTACTCCTAAGTTGAATGGACAGTTAAAGGGCGTAGGTCAGAAGATGACTGGTCGCGCAATCTTTAGAGCATTTGAAGAAGATCGTGGCAAGGCTCAAGATGGTGTCGTCAAGGCAATTTTTAAGGCTAAAGATAAGTTCGACTCGATGAAGGATAAGGTCTAATGGCAGATTTAAGAATTGACTTAGCCGCCGAGTTTAAGGGTAAGAAGGCATTCAAGGAAGCTGACAAGGCAACCACAGGGTTAGAGAAAGCCGTTGGCAAACTTGGCAAGCAACTCATCGCAGTCTTTGCTGTGCAGAAAATTACCGCTTTCGGCAAGGCTTCGGTCAAGGCGTTCATCGAAGATGAGAAAGCCGTCACTAAATTAAACACAGCGGTTAAGAACCTTGGCTTAGAATTATCTGCGCCTTCTATCAATCGATACATTGACAACCTTTCCAAAGTCTCAGGCGTAGCGGACGACCAACTTCGTCCAGCGTTCCAGGCTTTGATTACAACTACAGGATCAGTCACAGCAAGCCAGAAGGCTCTACAGCAAGCAATCGACGTGTCAGCAGGTAGCGGCATTGCGCTTGAGACTGTGGCACAAGATTTAGCAAACGCTTATGTAGGCAACACTAGAGGGTTAAAAAAATATAACCTCGGTCTATCACAGGCTCAACTTAAAACTGCTTCGTTTGCAGACATTTCAGAAAAACTCAATAAGCAATTCTCTGGTGCTAACGCTGCCTACCTTGAAACTTATGCAGGAAAGATAAGTCTATTGAGCGTTGCCGCTGGGGAAGCTCAAGAGAAGATTGGTCAGGGCATTCTTGACCTAGCCATGGCAGTAAGTGGCGCGCAGGACGTTGAGGACTTGATTAATAAGATTGCCTCAGCAACAGACTTTGCAATTGCTCGCCTCGATAACTTCATCGAAGGCTGGAAGATTCTCAAGACTATCCTCAACAGTAGCCTTGGTGACTTTAAGAAGAACATTCAAGCCGTTCAGGTAGAAGAATTCAATCGTCGCCTCAAGCGCGATTACATGAAGGTCTGGGGCAACGTTAATATTCCTGGCTCTGCTAAACAGACCGCAGCTGAAAAAGCAGCAGAAGCGGCAGCTAAGAAACGCGCTGCTGATTTAGTAAAGGCAACCGCCAAGAACACAGCAGAATTGAAGAAGCAAGCCGCACTCAAGAAGGCTGGCACAGTCTTCGACCTTGAACAGATTCAGCTTGTCGCAGCCCTCAAAGGCAAGTTATCCAAAGAAGAAGAAATACGCGTACAGGCTCAACTTGCATTACTTAACGGCAACGATGCACTTGCGACCAAGCTAACCAACCAAATTCTTGCGGCGCAAGATGCGTCAGGTAATCTTGCTAAATTCTTATCTGCATTGCCTAACGCTAAGAACCCGTTTGAATACCTAGACGCGTACCTCAGCTACTTGGCTGGCAAGGCAGCGGCTATCCTGACTAATCAGCCAGTACCAACTGCGCCAAGCACAGGAAACACAACAGTTCCAACAATCCCAAGCACCAACGTGCCTACAATGCCGTCCGACAACATGATTACCTACAACCCACTCACAGGGCTGAACTACAACCCTAACGCTAATAACGTAGTGGTTGAACTCAAGATTACAGGCGGCGATGACGTAAGCAAGGCAATCGCCAACAACCTACAACAGCAGAGCCTTTCAACTGGCAACGTCACATACATCAACCGCCGAACAGGTGGCTTTGAGTAATGGCGTTACCTGCACAGATAGCCGTCACCTTTGACTTTTCCTCTGGAGCTACCTTCGGGACTGGCTTTGTCATTGGATCTCCAGACAGCGGCGTTATCGGCGTTAATTCTTTCGGTTCTTCTGACGTAGTTATTCCTACAGTCGATTTAACTCCCAATGTATACTCAATCTCAATTCGCCGTGGTCGCAACGTCATGAAGGACACCTACGAGGCTGGCACAGCCATTGTGCGCGTTCTCGACCCACAGGGCTACTTCAACCCACAGAACCCTTCATCGCCCTACTATGGCTATCTAGTGCCTTTGCGTAAGTTGCGCGTTTCTGCAACTACCTCAACGGCAGAACACTTTCTCTTCTCTGGTTATGTCAATGATTACCGCTACACCTTCCCTGTAGGTCAGGAAACTGCTTACGTTGATATTCTTTGCACAGACGGGTTTCGCCTGTTACAAATGTCCCAAATCTCCACAATCGCCACAACTCCAGCAGGGCAGACAACTGGCACACGCATAGGCAAGATTCTTGACGACGTTCAATTTCCAGTCTCTATGCGTTCTATCGCTACAGGCAATGCAACCTGCATCGCTGATCCTGGCACTACTCGAACAACGCTTGAGGCAATTAAGAACGTGGAGTTCTCGGAAGGACTTGGCGCGTTCTACATGTCACCTGACGGAACAGCAATCTTCAAGTCTCGTAGCCAAGTGACTGAAAGCCTAGGAGATACTGCAATTGTCTTTAATCAGACGACAGGTATCCCATACAAGAACCTTAAATACGCTTTCGATGACAAGCTCATTATCAACAGCGTAGTCTTTAAGCGTGATGGTGGCACAGCCCAGAATGTATACAGCCAAACCTCTATCGACAAATACTTCCCTCACTCTTTAACCCAGGAAAATCTAGTCGCTGAGACAGATGCTCAGGTATTGGGCGCGGCTCAGAATTATGTCAATACTCGCAAAGAGACCACAATTCGCATTGATGAAATGACTGTGGACTTGCTAGATCCAGCAGTACCAACTGACACAATGATTGGCTTGGACTACTTTGACAATCTTGATATTACTAACGTAACGCAAGAAGGCAGCACAATTCAGAAAACCCTGCAAGCACAAGGCTTTGCATGGGATATAACCCCAAACAAGATGAGCGTCACTATTACGACCCTAGAACCTATTATCGATGGCTTCATCATCGGAAGTAGCACTTATGGTAAAATTGGCGTATCTTCATTCAGTTACCTCTAGGAGAAAATAATGGCAGCAGGTCAAGGCTATATCGAGTTCGCGACAGGAGACGTATTAACGGCTGCTGCCGCTAATGGCTACCTCGCCTCTCAGGTTGTAATGGTATTCGCAGACGCGACAGCTCGTACTTCTGCCATCGCAAGCCCACAGGAGGGTATGATTTCATACCTCAAAGACAGTAATGCGACTCAGTATTATTCAGGATCAGCGTGGGTGTCAGTAGGCGGCTCAAGCCCTTTGACAACCAAGGGCGACCTTTATACATACTCAACAGCAGATGCTCGTTTGGCAGTTGGAACTAACGGACAAGTCCTAACAGCAGATTCAACAACTGCAACTGGTCTAAAGTGGGCTACAGCATCTGGAGGCGGTAAAGTCTTGCAGGTTGTAAACATGGTTTATGGCACACAGACTGGAACTTCTTCTTCTACTTATGCTGATACAGGATTAACTCTAGCGATTACTCCATCTTCAGCGACAAGCAAGGTGTTAATTTCAATATCTCAAAATGGTATTTGGAAAACTAACAGCTCATCAGGTAATGGTCTCAAGTTTAGAGTGGTAAAAGATTCAACAGAACTTTACAAAATTGGAACTAACACAGGTTTTACTGGAACAGTTACAGACAACTACATCGGTGGTATTAGCTTTACCTATTTAGATTCACCAGCTACAACCAGTTCTGTGACATACAAACTGCAATTTGGGCTCGAATCAGGAACAGGAACAGTTGGCTATGTAAACGATGCTGGTTCTTATTCGGGTATTACTCTCATGGAAATAGGTGCATAAAATGGCAAGAGCAGGCGAAGTATTAGGTTTTCTTATTCCTGAAGGCGGCTGGATTATTTCAGGTGAAGAATATGAAGGCATCGAATGGATTGAAGCCAAACCAATCACTAAAGCAGAGTTTGAAGCTGGATTTGCTAAATATGAGGCTTGGAAAGCAGAACAAGAAGCTGCTCAAAAGGCTAAAAAAGATGCACTTCTTGAGCGCCTAGGCATCACAGCAGACGAAGCTAAACTCCTATTGGCATGATCCCAAAGTTATGCAAAGCAGGGCAACAGCTCAGGCTTCAGGTCGATGATAGTTACCCAGACAGAGATCGCACCTCAGACGGCTGGATTGGCGATGCACGTCATCAAACACGTCCTTCTGACCACGTACCTGATTCAGCAGGTATCGTCAGAGCGATTGATATTGACAGGGATTTACTTGGAAAGGCTAAGCCCGACCTCATGCCTGACCTTGCAGATCAGATTCGACTCTGCGCTAAACGTGGCGATAAGAGAATCGCTTATGTCATCTTCAACGGAAAGATATCCTCTGCCCGTAGCCTTTGGCGTTGGCGAGCATATAAGGGAATCAATCCGCATGTTAAACATTGCCATGTTTCTTTTACTAAAAAGGGCGATACAGATGGTTCGTTCTTTAATATCCCGATGATAGGCGGCGCACAATGAACATGAAGAATCCCGTAATAATGAGCCTTGGTGCTTTCCTTGCAGTCTGGGGAACAACCTCAAACTTTGCTTTGGACTACCGCTCTATCCTTGGTTCAATCGTCGCAGGCGTATTCGGTTACGCAACTCCTAAAAAGTAATGAGCGCGCAAGACCTTGCTGCTTGGCTTGTGGCTGTTGTCACTATTCTTGGTGGTATTGCTACATTTACCCAGTTCATGATTAAGCACTACCTATCTGAACTCAAGCCCAATAGCGGTTCAAGCCTCAAGGATCAAGTCTCTAGATTAGAAGCGCGTGTCGATACCATTATCGAGTTGTTAGGTAAGTAACACTTATCCTATGGCACGCAAGCGACCAGTCATAGACTTAGACACTTACTCAGCTCTCGATGCTTACTGCATTGCGCTGAATGAATACTACAAGTCACTACGCAAAGCAGGATTCACAGAGACTCACGCCTTCTGGATTCTTGCTGACCGCGAGACATTTCCTGACTGGATAATTCCTAACCTGCCTAATCGAATCGACAACATACCCTACGAGGACGACGACGAGGACTAGATGAAGAAGATCGTAATCCTGAGCGACCTGCAAGTACCTTTCGAGGACGTGCATGTAACTCGGAACATAGCACGATTTCTTAAGACCTTTAAGCCAGACCAGACAGTCACCATTGGTGACGAGATTGATTTCCAGACTATTAGCAAGTGGTCAGAAGGCACACCGCAAGCCTATGAGCAGAGCCTAGGCGATGACCGAGACCGCTGCGTTGATCTCCTATGGGAGTTAGGCGTCACCGATTGCATCAGGTCTAACCACACAGACCGCCTCTATAACATCATCATGAAGAAGATACCTTCATTCTTATCCTTGCCAGAGCTGCGCTTTGAGAAGTTCATGAAATTCGACGAGCTTGGCATTACCTTCCATAAGAACCCTATGGCTATCGCGCCTAACTGGATTGCAGTCCATGGCGACCATACGCCTATCAAGAACCTAGGGGGTCTTTCAGCCCTTGAGGCAGCTCGTAGGCATGGGAAGAACGTAATCTCAGGACATACCCATAGAGCGGGGCGTAGTGCCTTCTCAGAAGCCTCTGGAGGGCGTTTAGGGCGTGTTTTACATGGTGTTGAGGTAGGAAACCTTATGGACTTTAAACAAGCCTCATACACCAAGGGAACGGCTAATTGGCAACAAGCCTTCGCCATCATGTACGTCAAGTTATCTAACGTACAGGTGGACATTATCCACATTGAGAAGAATGGAACGTTTATCGTTCAAGGCAAGGTCTATGGAAGGGTTCGCTAGACCGGACTTCGGAGACGAAACTGTCGATGAAATCGTTATCGTTTCGTTATCTAAATTGGGTGGTTGTTTAGCTCGAATGGTTTAAAGTTCTTTCTGTAGCCGAGATACGGACTACGGAAGGGCTCAAAATGACAGTAGGACAGATCATAGTCTTTGCGGTTATCTGCTTTGCTTTCTGGCTAGGTAATCGCTCTGGCTATGCAAACGGATATGTAGCAGGACGTAAAGCAGTACGCAAGCACTACGACGCTTTAGCGGCGCGTGAGGCTAAGATGAATGAAGTTTATAACGAGAAGTTGATGAACGCCTACAAGGATCAGAAATGAACGCTCGTGACTACCTCAACGAAGCGCGAGCTACTATCCAAGACCGAGGACTTGATTACGGACACCCTTCGGACAATATGCAGCGCACCGCCTCACTCTGGAGCGCATACCTCGAAATGCCAGTTAACGATTATCAGGTGGCGATGTGTTTGGCATTGGTCAAAATCGCAAGAAGCATGGAGACTGCAAAGCCAGACAATTACATCGACGGAGCAGCGTATTTCGCAATAGCTGGACAACTACACACAGAGGAGAATGATTTATATGTTTGATTTGAGTTCATACGAGACTGTCGCAGATCGAGTCTCACGTTTCCAAAAATCTCACGACGGCGGAAGAATTGTCACAAAGGTTGTGAGCCTTGATAGTGCTAAGGGCGAAGTCCTAGCAATGGCGGAGGTATATCGCAAGCATGACGATTTATATCCAGCGGGTGTAGATTACGCCTTCGGTGTTGCATCTACTTACCCACAGTCAATGCGCAAGTTCTACGTTGAAGATACAGTAACCAGCGCAATAGGTAGAGCTTTGAGTCTGATTTTGGACACAGATAAAAAGCCAACGCGTGAGGACATGCAGAAGGTTCAAGCGCACAATGAAGTCAAAGCACAGGTCGAAGCGACCAAGGTAAAGATGGCTGAGACTTCTAAGGAATATGTCCCAGTAGCAAAGGCAGATGATCCATGGACAACTTGGGAAAGCCCAGCACCTCAGACTATGGAAGCGGCAGTCGAGACAGTCAAGGCTGTCCTTGGTGGCACAGCCCCAGAGGAGACCTGCAAGCATGGTGCGCGTGTTTGGAAGACTGGAACAAGCAAGGCGGGTAAGCCTTGGGGAATGTGGAAGTGCAACCCACCTCATGGCACTTCTAACTACTGTGATCCTGTCTGGTACAGCATTGCAGATGATGGTTCATGGAAGCCGAGGGATAACTAATGGGACACATACAGTTCCTTAACCAAGATGGCGAATGGGAATCATTCCCTAATGAAGAACAAGAAGCCAATCTAAGAGAGAACGCAAAGCTGCTTGAAGAACTGGGCTATCAATTGATTTGCCAGTTATGCAACAAGTTCCCAAACAGACAACAGATTCGCGAACGCTATTTAAAGCATGAGTGGACTTGCGTAGACTGTGGAACTGTAAACTCTGCTGGACGTGCATGACACGTCACAGAAAAGACCGAGGTCTGCGAACCGAGCGAGTGGTTGCAGCCTATCTATCGCAATGGTGGAGAAGCGCAGACGTCGGTAGAGGTGCTGGAAAAGATATTACCCACGTCCCGTTCGACGTCGAGGTAAAGGCTAGATCGGCGTTCCAGCCTCTTGAGTGGCTGCGCCAAGCGAGCAAGAGAGCGGCAGTTCAAAAGGAATTGCCTTTCGTGGTGGCTAGAATGAACGGACAAGGTGAGAACTGCGAAGATTACCTTGCGTTTATGAGGTTTGCGGACTTGGTGCAGCTATTACTCAAAGCAGGTTACGGAGATATTCAGAACGACTCTGATAAACTTGAGCCTGAGAGATGCGCACAATGCGGATCGTGGAAGTTGGTCAATGTGCCATGCAGGACGTGTAAGTGATGCCTATCTATGAGTTCGAGTGCAATAACGAGAAGTGCCAATCAAACAGCAGATATGACCAAGAGTTCTCAATAGCAGAACCACATGATCTCGATTGCCCGTTCTGCGGGGAATCCATGCGAAAGGTGTATTCAAGTGTCCCAGCAGTCCATTTTA
>JACCDO010340439.1_pt1 | contig 16077 bp, 18 predicted proteins | sample 7446101 | NCBI WGS metagenome assembly JACCDO01 (sample SAMN15323440, study PRJNA562643) | freshwater metagenome | isolation source: river surface water | place: USA:Blue River Watershed | collected 2017-08-16
ACACTAGTCATCATGATGTTCAAATGGAAGAAGAAGGCCAAACTCAAATGGAAGGAGAAGAAGGCCAAACTCAAATGGAAGGAGAAGAAGGCCAAACTCAAATGGAAGGAGAAGAACCAGAAAGATAAGGAAAACATGAACAATTCATATATAGTTTATGAATATTGTAGCAATTGACCCATCTCTTATATCAACCGCTCTTGTTGTTAGTTCAAAAGAATCATTTAAAATCTATAATTATTGTAGAGAGTCTAAAGCATATGGTAAAAAAGGCATGACTAAATGGTTCAAGTCTGCTGAAGAATTTGTAGAATTAAAATTCATTGAATACAGAGAATTTCAAGACTATTCAGAAGGAGAGTTAACAAAACTAAAAGACTATGATAAAGTCACTGACCAAATTATAGTAGATATCTTATCAAATATAGACCCATCAAAAGAAACTAAAGTAGGTATCGAAGGGTATAACTTTGGAGCTCAAGTAGGTGACCTTATTGACTTAGTAACTTTTTCGACACTTTTAAGAAAAAAACTTTATGATAAAGTGAGTAAAGACATATGGGTTATGTCACCATCAACTTTAAAACTAGAATCTTGTAAATTAACTTATGAACCAATTAGAACTGAGATTGGGAAAAAAGTTGTAAAAATTAAAGAAGAGTATCGAAATAAAATAGGTATACCTGGTGGTAAATTCACTAAAAACGATATGGCGCTTGCGATTATTGAAAATGATAATCTTAATGATTATTGGGCAAAACATTGTAAACTTATAAAAGATGATTTGACATCAGTATCTACAATTCAAAAGCCATATGAAGATGTGAATGATGCTTATCTAATCTATCAAATACTAAACAAATAAATAATTTTTTGATAAAATTCATATGAAAGAAATAGTCTATCCATATGGATCTAGTCATTTAATTGGTGAAAAAACAAGAGAAAAACTTTTAGCTAATAAGATTGATAAAATTGAGATACCGAGTTCCAAAGACGCAACACAAGCCACAACTTTAATACAATTTAGTGGAGGAATTGACTCGACTTTTGTGCTTTGGTGGTGGTTATTAAATCACCCGGATGAGTATTGTGTTGTGCATCATATTGATATGATGCATTTTGAAAAAAGAAACAAAGAAGAATTAGATGCTGTTGATAGAGTTTTGAGATGGTTGGATTCACAAGGTCTTAAAAACTATTTTTATTTGCAAAATCCATTTGATTATGGTAATATACCGGGTGTAGTTTATGACGTAGAAGTTTGTGGTTTTTTAGCTGGAATAATTTTGTATTCAGAAAGATTCAAATCAATATCCAAAGTTTTTTTTCCAATATATGGACATGAGACAACAAGAGAACAAATCAGAAAAGAAGTTATGCATTTGACTGCAAAAAGAAAAGTAGAGTGTATTTATCCACTTGTTGGTCTAACTAAGACAGATGTTATGAAAATGATGCCTTATGAGCTTTTAAAACTGTGTTGGTATTGTAGAGTTCCCTTAGATGGTAAAGCTTGTGGTAATTGTCATACTTGTGAACAAGTTCTTAAAGGAGAACCTGAAGTCATAGAAGAAAATCTAAAAAACTATTTAAAAGATTTCTAATTACATTTCATCGACCCAAGGTTTCTTACCTCTTCTATCTAATTTAGCTAATAATTCTTTCCACTCTTCCGGTTCAAATTTAATAGCATTTTCTTTTAAGAATGTTCCAACTTGTTTCTTAATATCCTCATTAGGTAGTTTAGTAGTGTGTCCCATCCAAGCAAATGCATCAACAAAACCACTTTTACAACCTCTATTCATTTGGTCATTTATGATGTCCATTCTACCATATTCTGCAGCCCATTTGATTACGAAGTTTTTACCATTTTCCTCTTGTTTAACACCATACTTTAAAAGCATTTGATATCCAGCAAAATAAGATTCACCAATCTCAGTTCTACTTTTCCAAGAACCTTTACAAACTTTTCTTATTGGTAAATTAGAATTGAAATTAGGATCGGCTCCTGCTTTCAGACAAAATTCTAAAGCGTCCTCATCACAAACTATATTATTGAACACATCACCAGTTAGAACTGCGTGATTTTGAACTAAAAGTTTTATCATTTCCATATTCTTAGCCTTAGCTATTGCTGAATCTGAACCTTTTTGAAGATTTGCAGTTCCACCTAAAGCGAATATCATTTTAACTCTTTCAATATCATCATCTTCTACAGCATTTATCAAAGCTTTTCCATTGTCTCTGTTAATATCAGCTCCGTACTCCTTAACATATCTTTGTAAATCCTCGGCTGTTATCTGTCTTTCTCTACCGGTCTCTGGGTCTGGAATTGTTTTTTTGATAATAAATTTCTCGGCTTCTTTTGCCTTTTTTCTTCGTTCAATTTCATCTTGACTAAGAGGCTGTAAAATGTCCCAAATACTATCACTTATTCCATACTCACTTTCCCATTGTCTTAAAAGAGATTTAAACTCACCACCGATATAACTGTTATTTACAGTCTGACAAGCACCATTTGAATAAGTTCTATCAGGTTTGATAGTAACTCCAAGAGTCCACCTACTATTTGTGGATGATAAGTTAAAATTATAAATATAATATTGAATGTTATACTCACCAAGATAGCTATTCCAGTAGCTTTCAGAATTTACAATACAGTGAGAACAGTGAGCATTTAACATTTTATTAGCAGCATATGAATTTACTTCAACTACCATAATACCAGATTCATTATAAAGAACTTTACAACCTTTTACACCAAGTAAATCATTAACTTTATTTATCTTTTCTACTCTATCTGAATAACCTTCAGAGCCAGATGCATCTAAGTGTTGTTTAGCGGCTCTAATAAATTCAACAAGTGGATTATCCATTGTAGTGAATCTAAATAAACGACTTCTCCATACTAATTTACCAAAATTAGGATTTGGTTTTCCATCTCTTGTAGTTTCATATCTATCTTCTAACATCTCACCAAAGAAAGTTTTCCAAACGATTTCTTTCTTTTCTTCTGGTTCGATACTTTCAAAACCATTAGCAATCTCCACAAGCTGTTCCATTTGAAGTTCAGTAGCAGCATTAGCAGCTTTCTTTAACTTTGGAGGAAGAGTATCAACAATCTTTTTAACTTTTCTATACTCACCCAATTTATCTAACTCATCAGAGAGAATTTCAGCATTTGTATGATTGTTCGAAGGATTCGGAATTGACTCATCTATAAAGTTGATATCAAACTTCTTAGGTAGTTTATCTAAAAGGTCTTTATATTCAATTAGAAGTGCATAAAGTCTTTCAACTTCTTCGTAAGAAATATTCTCAACAAAATACATATAAACAAAGTTATAAAGGTATCCAATGTTTGGTTGAAATAACTCTCTTAGTTTAACAAACTCTTCATTTCTTTCAAGATTTCTTACTTGTTCATCTGTAAGTCTAACATCTCTCATTTTCATTCTGATTTCGTTATACTGTTCAGGTGAGAAATCTCCTTTAGAAAGACCTCTCTTTTCACCGTGTCTAAGTTTATAATCTAATTCGGAATCGATTAATTTTAAATCTGTAGCCAATTTTTTAATAATAAATTGGTCTTTCAAAAACTTTTTAGACTTATCTAAATTTTCATTTAGAGGTTCTAAATTCCTAAATTGATTATATCTAAATAATTTCATAACTATCTTCTTATGTGTAATTTTTCAAATATTCTTTTTAGTTCCATATCCCAAACTTTCTTGGATTCTCCTTTGAGATATTTATTTTTTAATTCAGCAGCTAATTCATAATTCTCTTCTTCAACTGCGTTTTCAATTTCTTGTTGAATTTCACTAATGGTCATCTCATCATAAGACTTTTTCTGAACAGGTTGTTCCTCATCTTTATTTTGTAAAGACTGTCTAACAAGTCTATCTACATCAGATTCTTCTTCAGACTCTGTTTGAGTTTGTTTCCATCTTTGCTCATCTTCAATTTCTTTTTGTTGTCTTTCCCACTCTTCAATTTCTCTTTTGTAATCTTCAATATCATCAACAATATATTTGATAATCTTTTGAATTTCTGATTTAGCGTGTGAGGAACTAAATCTTTCTTGATTAATTACAAAACGACCACCTTGTAAGTCAAAACTTGAAAATATGCTATTCATAATTTCTAAGAATTGTTCATCAGTTCTACAAACATCTGCTCTTTTCTTCAAATATTCTTTAAACTCAGGTGATGATTTTTCAGCTTCTGAATATGCTCTTTCTTTATCATAAGCTAAAATTGTAAAAACTCTTGTTTCTAATCTTTTATATTGATTAGACTCTGGAAACATATTTACGAATGTCAGTAACATTTCAAGTGCAGGTGGACCATATCTAAAATCCTGAGCTTCATCTTTAAAAGAAGAAGTAGCTTTTTTAATAATTTTAGCAGTTTCTTTATCCTTTTTGACAGCTCCTGATTGTAAAAATAAGTATATGCCTTTAATAGTTTCATGAATCAACATTGGAAAATCAATACCAGCTGCTTTAATTACAATTTTAGTAGCTTCTTTTTCCAATAACATTGACATTTCATAATAGTTACCAGATTGACTTTCCCAGATTACTTGACAAGCACCTGCCATACCCTGAGGCATATTTTTCATCATCTCTGACTTTCTATTGATTGGAATAACCCAGTCCATTTTATCAGCTAAGTCAGACATTCTAACCCAACAATCTAAAATTTGTTTTCCTCTATTTCCAAAAATATTTTGTAATTCAGTCTCAACCGTTTCAGAAAATCTTATGATATCTTTAGTTGCTTTACCAGCAGCTTGAGTAATCATATTTAAAATCTTTTTCTTTTCAATTGCTGCAACTAAATTCGTTCCAGGAGTCTGTTCTCCTTCTTCTTGAGTCTGTTCTGCTTGTTGTCTTCTATTTTCTTCATCTCTTTCATCCTGTTCTTCTTGTTGCTCAGGAGTAGGTTGTTGAGATTGTTGAGGCACTTGTCTAACATCAGATATCTCAGAAGAAACCTGACCTTGTGGAACTAATTTTATTTGTAATTCAATAGGCTTTATAGATGTCTGTAGAATTTCATCAAACTCTTCTCTAACGACTGTCTCTGCTAAAACCTCTAAACTTCTAATTCTAGCTGACATTTGTTCAGGATTAAGTTGCCGACCATCTTGAGATGTCATCAATATTTGATTAGATTGTCTCATATTCTGGTCAAACTCTGGCCAAATTCTTGGCATTTGACCTCTTTCATCATCAGGACTAACACCCAATGCTCTTCTGGCTTGTTCTTCAGATTTAGCCATAAAATCCGATGGAACACCTTTATTACCTTCTAAATCAACTTCTTCATTTATAAATTTATCAAATGATTTCATATAATTAATTATTTTTCAAAATAAGAATCAATCTTTTCTTTTTCTTCTTTAGAAACTTCTGTGTAGATTCTCTCAAATCTATCCATCACTTCTTTTGCTGCGGCTAATGGAGCATCTTCTTCAGATGGAATTTCTGTTGGGGTAATTCCTGGACGAGTTGGTCTTGGAATTGTAGTTGGAGCCGGAGTTGTAGTCGGAGATGGTTTTGTCTCTGTTCCAGCCAACGGAGCATCTTCTTCTGACGGAATTTCTGTTGGTGTGATTCCTGGACGAGTTGGTCTTGGAATTGTAGTTGGAGCCGGAGTCGTAGTTGGAGATGGTTTTGTTTCCGTCATCACAAACTCTTCGACAAATCTCTGATATTTTTTGATATAACCCATTGTTATAATTTATTTTTAGTATATATTAAAAATGAATATTTACTTTTTTAGACTAAAAAAAGAGTTTTACATTTAAATATATAAGTAAGAAAAAATTAAATATTTAAAATGAAAAGATTTTCAGAATTACAAAAGAAATCAAAAGTTAGAAGAATTTTCGAAGCAGAAGAAGGAGCAAATCTTCCATCTAACTACAAAGATATGTCAAAAGAAGAACTTATAAAATTGATGTCAGGTCAAGCTGGTAAAGAAGAAGATAATGAAAAAGAAGATGAAAAAGAAGACAAACAAGAATCATCAAAAGAAGGTGGTGATGTGGTAAAATTCTTTTCTAAATTATTCGAAAGTAGAGAAATGGCTCACATATATCACTTAACGGTAAAAGGTGAAATGGGTTCACACGCAGCTCACTTAGCACTAAATGAATACTATGATGGAATTCTTGGTTTTATTGATGAAATGATTGAAGTTTATCAAGGTCAATATGGTATAATTGAAGGTTATGAAACAATTGATACTTCGGAAACTCAAAGTAAAGATAAAATTGATTATTTTGAAGAACTTGTTAAACAAATCAGAGAAGATAGAAAATCAATCAATAGCGAAGATACACATATTCATAATATCGTTGATGAAGCAATTGCTTTAATGTATAAAACACTATATAAGTTAAAATATAACAAATAAAAATAAAACCCACTTACAGAGTGGGTTTTTTTATTTCTATATTTTTGTAATATCTACTTTTTATAATATTTTTAGAGTATCTACTCATTATTGATTTATTTAATGAAAATTCATCTTTAACATTTAAACCTAAATCAAATATCTTACTAATCGTTCTTTTTCTATTTACATTTTTAGAACCATATTCAACTATTTCTGAGGAAGTAGTCATTGGTATATAAGGTACCCAAACGTATCCAGGTTCTAAATTAGAACTCTTCTTTCCTATTTGAATTTTCTGTTCACCAGGTATTTGATTTTGGTTAACAAACATTTTTGTAGATTTTATTTATAGAACTTTTTCTTCTTAAAGGTCTTTCGAAAATACCTAACTTTCTGAGTATTTCTAAGTCTATTTCTTTTGCTACTTGCTCAGATAAAATTTTAGTAAGTTCAGATTCTATGTCTCTTGTAGAAGTAGAAACAGTATTATTACTATCAACCACACCTTTGACTTTATACTTTTTCACTAATTATTTTAGTATTAGATAAGTTATTTGTTTTCAGTATAAAGATACTTTCTACCTTCATCATTATAACTATTCATGTTTTGTAGAAAAGTATCTAATTTATCTTGTGTGTCGTCTAAATTCTTTTTAATCACTTGAAGAGCAAAAATTGAATCATCTATCTGGTCATTACCTTTTTGAGAATCACTTACATAATTATTTAACTCACTTGTTAAAGACTCAATAGTTTTAGTCTTATCTTTAATAGAATCTGACATCTCAGTTACTTCTTTTACAATTTCTTCAATTCTGTCAGGTGATATATCAACCTGTTCGGTCTCATAAAATCTTTTAATTCTCATAGAAAGTGTTTTAAAATTTAATATATATATTAAATTATGAAACGTAGAAATAAACATCTAATACTAGAGTTCACCGAATTCAATCTTCAGCGTTTTAATCCTGACTCAGCTAGAGCATCAGTTCATGTTGACGATCCTAAACTAAGTATCGACGCTTTTGATAAACATCAAGATGCAATTAGAGCGGCGATGTCAAGAATCACTGATATCTTGATGAATGTTAAGGGAACAACTGCTTACTCACAATTGAGAAGTAAATTAGCTCTCGAAAAACAAGATATTCAAAATTTAAAAATTCAGAAAATTGTTAAGAACGGTATTAAATATGATTGTTACGTTGTAGTCACTATTGATGATGAAGATTATTGGGGCGTAGTTGAAGATATTTTAGGTCAAAATACAGAATTTACTTCAGAATTGTTTAAAGATATGGACCTTTATCAACCAATAGAATGGACTATTAAAATTAAAGGTCTTGTAATCAAAACAATTAAAGAGTGGTTGAAACCAGAACCCGGAAATTATAGATTATTAAATAATGAAGTAATTTGCTATTCACAAGAGACAGGAAAACTCTTAAAAATGGAACAGGGAATTGAAATAGAGTTAATAAGAGCCTATGACGAAAAACTACTTATTCGTTATGAGTCGAATGTTTATAGTTTAGTAAATGATAATTATATCTATTTTAATTGGTGGTTTGAAAAAATAGATTAAACTATTCTAACTCTCAAAGCTCCAGCATTATGATAAAACTCACCTAAAGATATACCACCAGCAGCGGCTGCAGCATCATTAGCATAGTTTCGACCGGAAGCGTAACTTGACATCTTAAGTCTATCCGCAGAAAATGTTCCATTTACTTGCAAATTTCTATCTATCCATATACCATATCCACCAACGGTAGGAACGGTGGAGCTATTTCCTATCATGTAAAATCTGATCTGATCGTTAGTTCCAGTATTGCCAAATGTTATTAATCTTGAATCACTAGTTCCACTTCCAGTTGTATTAATATAAGCGCGACTGCCAAAATAAAGTTCATCGAACGGACTTGTAATACCACCCGGGGGGTTATAACCGTACGAATTAAGACCGGATGATTGTGAAGCACCTGTGCTAAGTTTTTTCCAAAGTCTTATTCCCGCGCTTTCATTGGCCTGTGTAATTTCAAAATTTGTCCAAGCATCCGCTACACCAGTAGTAAAAGGCGAAAAAGAAGATGACGTTTGCACTCTAAGCTGTGACTTGGTCAAATTTCCGGTAGCTGAAGAACCTATAAATATTCTACCATTACTTGGATTAATTTTTGGGACTACAAGTGTATTAGTATAAAGAAGTGTAGTTCCAGTTGAATTTGCAAATAATAGATATGAAGTACCAGACACTGAGTAAGAATTAACACCAACATTTGTAGCATTTATAGCATATGTAGAGTAGACAGCAGTTGTTGAGTTACCTACTGTAATAGATGTAGGGGCAATCCAAGATGACTGACCAGAACCACCAACACCGGAAGTCATTATATAGTTTGCGTTTGAAGAATTTTGTAGTCTATTCAAAGTCAAAGTTCCAGACGTCACATGGTCTGCATCTAAGTTTGTGATTAAAGAACCGTCTCCTATAAAATTGCTTGAGGATTTTATAACTCCAGTCACATCTAATGCGTATGCGGGTGAGTTATTTCCAATTCCAACATAAACACCGTCATCATAAATATTTGAGTCAGCTACAGTAGTCGATGTAGTAAATTTAGGTATTTTATTCACCGTTCCTGAGCCACCAATTGAAACAGAATTCTCACTACTATAAGTAGAACCATCCCAAACATAAGGTAGTCCATCATTTAAGTCCCAGACTCTCATACCTACATATTTCCATTCAATAAAGTCACGATGAGTGTAAAAAGATTGAGAACCAACAACAAATCTATTATCTATTGGAACTGATGAATTTAGATAAAACTGGTCTATAATCTGTATTGCCATATACTATATATAAAATTTTAATTACTCATATTAAAAATTAAACTCATATAAAGTAGAGTTTGTAAATGTTGGAGGTGAAGTCCATTTATAAATATAAAATTTCTTACCAGCCCATAGACCAGTAGGAGAAGAAAAAATAGATGAAGTAGCTGAAAAGGAGGCCGAGAACGTTACTCCGAAATCATCATAAATATTTGATAGTGTTCCCCAATCAAAATCATAAATAAAATAAAAATAAGCCCCTGAACCAAACAAATCTAGTTCTTTATTTTGTTTGAAAGACAATTCTTTATTCAAAGATAATAAACCTATATTTGTCATAGTAGCTAAAGTAGAATAACCATAAAAATATGGATATATCCCTGTTAAGGTTGTAGAAGCAGAGCCCGACTGTGTTCCATCACTAACTACTATTTTAAATTCAGTCGAAGTCGCTGATATAGGTGATATTACTATTCCAGTGGAAGTTCCTTCAACATTCTGTTCTCCTACTCCTGATATAGCAGGGTAAGCTCCCGGTATCATGTTTTGTAAAGATGTAATAAGAGTTGGAAAAGTTCTTTTTTTAATTTTCCATTTGACTTGAGGAGATGGAAAAGTTCCAACTTCAGCATATCCACCAGAATAGGCACCAGTCAACTCAATTTGACCTTCAGGTGGTAAGTAAGGAAAAACAATTCTTTTTAACATCTCTACAATCGGTGATGAAGAAAAAGTAGAACCAATAGCCAAATCATTAAAACCTATAGGCATCATTCTACTATCTGTAAATTCAAGAGGATAGTCATTCATATAAACTGGCTGACCATAAAAATTTAATGGTGATCCAGTTACTCCTAAAAATCCTCCAAGTGCTGAAAGTGGTGGAAATGAAATCTGTTCCCAGCTAGTAGAAGCAGTTGGACCAGTCAATCCACTAAACATCAGTGTCTCTAAGTTACCTGGATTATTAGAAGATAACGGGAAATTTATTTCATTAACAGACACTGTTCCATAGTCACTTATCACTGAAATATTTCCGGAATTTATAAAATCTAATGATGTTGAGTTCTGTGTCAACCCGGTCACTATCTGAGATTGTATCATCGGAGAATCCTGAAAAGTTGACGCACCAGTTCCAGATATTATTAGAATTTTAGTCGCCTCGTTTGATACTGTATCTAATTTAGTATTATAAAAAAAATGGTCAGTATCACTAGATAATAATGTAGAATCCATTATATTCACTGTTTGAGGATCAGTATAAGAATATGTTCCAGAATATGCTCTTTTTCCGAAATATAATTTCCGACCTTTCAAATCTCTACTAGATGGATTGAGAGTGTCTATTCCAATGTATGAAACTGTTGAACCTGTTGTATTTTTTGTTTCTTTGAATGGAAAACTTACATTTAGTGAGAATACCGCATTTCTAACAGATTCTGCTAAAATTAAACCAGAAGTATTGTTTCTTAGATTATAAAGAATTACATTGTTTAAATCAGAGCTTGTTCCACCAAGCTCGTAACCAGTAGATTGGGTAGCGGTTCCTATATTTATACTAAATGTAGCCATACTTAAAATATAAATTCAAATTCACCAACACCGATGTAACTACAAGTTCCTAAAGTCCTATACAAATAGTAATTTCCAAAATAAGTATAAGGAGTTGCTATAGTAATAGAATTTGAATAAGTAAATGATGAATATGTAAAATTATTATAATCATGTAAGTAAAAGCCATTTGGGTCCTTAATATATTTTAGGTATCCATACGTTGAAGGATAAGCAAAATACAAATATCCACTACCATCAACATCCATATTAATAGATTGGCTTAGACCAGGATAAGGAACAATTTTCTTTGTAGAAGAAATAGTCACACCAGTAAGAATACATCTTACCGAATCAGCTCTATCTACTTGCTGTTGAGCAGTTCCATCAACAACTAAGAAGTCTAAACTACTAGTTCCTACAAAAGCACTCACAAACGGCTGTATAAAATTAATTGAAGCAGTAGCACTATATGAATAACCCCAAGGAGCTATCCATTGGTTTGAAACCTGTAGTCCATAATCAATCGAACCGGTTGCTGAACTGTAGGTCGAGCCACTTGCAGATAAGATAAGAGTGTTACCTGGAGCAGCCGAATAACTGTAACCGCCAACACTAAATGTAGGAGTAGAATAAGTTACTGAGTTTACTATGTAATAGTCTCTTATGTATTCATTTGAATCTCTAGCATAAGTCTTTATAGAAAAATTCAGTGTTATCGAAGGAGTTGTTCCAACTTCAGCATATGTTGTTCCAGTCACATTATTTACTGCCGTGATTGATAAGTCTGGAGCTATATACGGATATAATAACTTCCTAATCACTTCAACTATAGGCCAATTTTGATAAGCAGAGTTTATTGTTGAGTAATATGATGATGAAGTAAATGAGTCACCTTGTAAGATTCCACCAATAGTCTCAGGAACAACTTGTCCATTTACTATAAACTCTAGAGGATATCCATTTACATAGCTTGAGCTACCATAAATGTAAGTTGGTGAACCAGTAGAACCAATTACCGATGTTGTGACATCAGGATCAGCCCATCTCAAAAATCCGTTAGGATAAGTTCCATAATATTTTAAAATTTTACCATTAGATGCAGTGGCATTAGTTTCAGCAACTGTTGGAAAAGCTACTCCATTTATTCCTACTCTACCAGTACTTGAATAAATATTTATAGCCCCACCTGCTAAAGACGGATTTTTAATGTCTAGATTTATCGCACTTTGAGTTAAACTATAACTAGCAGCTATAAAAGGAGCTGTATAAAAAAGACTAGAATCAGTTCCAGCCAATATGGAAATTTTCGTTTGGTTCTGTGAAACACTCTCTGGTTTTGTATTGTAAAAAAAGATATCGGCATCTGACGTATTAAGTAATGCATCACTGACCACATCTAAATTACCAACAGATCTTTTACCTAAAAGAATTTTTTTCTTTATGTCTCTGTCTTCTGGATTTGCCGAATCGATTCCAATGTATTCAGTAGATATTGCATCTGGTGTGGTAAGTTTAAAAGCAGCTGAGGCCCAAGATGTAAAAATTGCGTCTCTTAAGTCCTTAGGGGATATTTTCTTCTGAACGTTATCAGGTAAATCAATTAACGCTGAGTAAATATCTGTTTTTCTTAGAGATTCTGTTATAGTTCCTACATTTATACTATAAGTTGCTGACATTAAGAATTACTTTTTTGATTATATATTAAAAAGAAAAAGCCTGATGATGTCACCAGGCTTAAAATAATTTTCTTTTTAATTAAATAGAAACTCTAGCTTCATTAAGTCTTTAACTTTAGCAGTTTGTAGTTCTAAATCTTCAAAGTTTATTTTTTCAAAAGGAATTTCATTCTCTACATCCATAAGACTTTTCATCTCCTGAGTAAAAGATTCAGGATCTGTCAGACTTACAGCACCTGTAATTGTATTACCATCATTGTCTAGTGCTGGTCTAGGAATTCCATTTTCATCTTTTTCTACCCACTTATCTAAAATTCTCTTTTCCATTTTTAGCTTATCCTCAACAATTGAAGAAAGTTCTTTAATTATTCTGGATAAACGAAAAGCTGTTGATGCTTTAATATCTAATTCTATAAGAATATTTAAAGATTCGATAGTTTCATTAGTTAGTTGAGAATTTTTTACTATTATTGACATTGTTGATTTTTTTTTATTTTTATATTATTTAATTGACAAATTGTTTAACCTGTTTTTCATCATTTCAAAATACAATTCTTCTTTTTCTATAAGAATGAAATCTCTTTGTAACCTCTGACATGCTTCACCAACAGTTCCAGTTCCAGCGAAATTATCAAGAACAATATCACCTATATTAGAGTGCTTTTCAATCAAATTTGTTATAAGTGAAAGTGGTTTTTGAGTAGGATGTTTAAGTCTCTCTTTACCATGACAAATAGGATACTTGTAAAAACCATTATCATATTCTGAATTAAATACAGGCTTACTATCTTTTACAAAAGTAAAGAAATACTCAGTAGCGTTAGATAAATAATTTATTTTAGAGTTAATTGGAACTGGGTTTGTTTTAATCCAAGCACAGACTCTTGGTTGTTTAAAGTCAAATTCTTCAGCCGCCTCTTTTATCTCATTCGATTTCCATATATCATAAAATACGATAAGAGTTCCTCCTTTTCTAAGAATTCTAGACCATTCTCTGAACAAACTTCTAAAATCAAGTTCGATTTTATCCCAATCACCAAAATCTATTGAGATATTATATTTTGTTGCCATTTCTTTCGGTGTGTCTTGGGAAATTTGTTTAAAGTTTGAACTTCTAGATATCAAATATGGTGGATCTGTGATTATTAAATCAACGCTTTCACTGTTGATTTTTGGTAATTCTTGTAAACAATCCCCTAAAATAATCATTAACTATATATTTGAAAGACATGTTCTCTACAATTTAATATATAAATATAAATGAAGAAAATTATGTTATCTGTTTATAACATACTCAAAGACTTGATTTTTTCTCAGAAGAAAATTGATAAATCAAAACTTCCATCTCAAGGACTTTTTTATAAAGATGACCTTAATATATTTATTAAAAGAGCAAAAGAAGAGGATATAAACGAGTATGAAAGAAATTTCGTAAAGAATAATTTAGGTCTAATAATTCAAAAAGTAAAACAGATAGTTGAAAATAATATTATTTTATCTAAAGGTTATTTATTTGAAGACTTAAAAAGTATAGACGTTGTTTTCATTTTTCTTGAAATTGTAAAATATACTAAAAACCAAAGCATTGTAATAAATTATGTTGATGAAATTAATAACAAACTAGACGATATTGAGTTTAATCAAACTACATTTAACTATCATAAATTAAGTGACGAAGTTATGAAAAACTATAACCGTGAAGAAAAAAACTTTAAACTTAATGGATACACATACACATTACCTTCAATTGGAGTAGAAAATAGTTTAACCTTCTTTTTGTTCCACAAATCAACATCACAAGATTCTCACGTTTATCAGAATCTTTTCTATGACTTCACATATTTTGTTGGAGATAAAAACTTTTTGACTTTTCAAGAGATTGAAAATCTGATACAAATTTTCAATCAAGATATTGAAAAAGAAGAATTAGAGAAAGTTAAAAAAACCTTAGAAGTCTTTATTCCGCTACAAAAATATTCTCTAATAAAAGACGGCAAAGAAATAGATATAAATTCTAAAATAGATTTAGAAAATATCTGGAAATAAAAAAACCTCCCAATATGAGAGGTTTGAAGTTAAACGAGTGATATAGATTTAATATCATTATATAAAGCCATTTTATCAGTCTCCATAAGTTTCATAATATCAAAAACTTTATCAGAAAAACCAGCTAAACAAAAAACATTACTTTCAGGTAGTTGTAAAGTTCCATAACCAGCTAAGTCCCAAGAATAAACAAACGGATCACTGTCAAATTTCTTCTTGTAAGATTTGAACTCAGAAGAAGGACTAGTATAACCCATCCAACCTTGCATATCACTTAAAATAATAACTCGGTCATATTTTTTGTTTGCCTTTTGAAAAATTGATTTAAAGTTAGTTCCACCACCAGAATACTTAAAACTGTTTCTGATAGACATAACAGAATCTAATGGATTATATGATTTATAATCAGCATTTGTTGCAAAAGTCATAACATCACAATTATTAACTTTAGCTAAAATAGCACCAAATAGTGACGCTATTTCAGAAGCTCTGCCCATCATCGATCCGGAAACATCCATAACCACTAGTGTTTCTCCATCAAATTTAGGAACGTTCTGAACAGAAATTTCTAATGCTTGATTGATAGCGACCAAAACTTCTCTAGCTTCTTTTGATTGACCGATTTTATCAATCTCATCAAAAGCTGTAGTGAAACGAAAAGGTAAAACTCGTGATTTTTTAATTAAATTCTCATCAACTAACATCTCACAAGCAGCCTTAACAGATTGAGGAGACTGAGTAATTATGTTTCTTAGATTTCTAAGAAGAGCAAAATATCCAATCTTTCTATTTTCAATCAACTCAGACCAAGCATTTGATTTTAAATCAGCTAATTCTTCTTCAGACTCAGCAACTTGACCAACTTTAGACAATTTAGCTTCCCAAGTGTCTGTATTTTTAAGTTCACCTTTAATAAGTAACTCAAGTGCCTCTTTATTTCTAAATGTAGGAACCGGGTGAACTAAATTTACAATATCCACAAGTTTAACTTCTTTATTCTCACCTTTATACTTAGCTAATTGATAACCATCAAATTTATCAAAAGCCTTAGCAAATCCTTTTTTCAAAGCATTTGGAAACTTTGGATTGTCTTTTTCGGTTTTATAAGCCAAATAATAAGAAAGAATTTCAGTCATATCATCAACTCTAACAACAACTTTGTTGTAGAAATCTTTACCTCAATCAGCTCCAGATAACTGCGAAGTCAATTCAGCAGCTAAAGCGTGAGTCACACTACGCATTCCAAACTTATCACGAGCAAAGATAGCAGATTTAGCGACAAACTCTTTGTCTTTAACTTTCTCTGATAGTTTTTTTAACTCAACTAAAGTGGATTGAGCTCCTCTATAAAACTGGTCATTAACAAATGATGTTAATAACAAAGATACAAGAGCCATCTCGGATGATTGAGAGTAGGCTTGTCCACCAGCTAAGTTTTCAGTTAGTGTTTTTTGTTTTGGCATTGTTGCGTTAAATTTTGACATGACTTTTATTTTTTTTTAATTTTTTCTACAAAAAAAAGACCAGACTATCCGAAGATAAATCTGGT
>JACCDO011916734.1_pt1 | contig 16077 bp, 11 predicted proteins | sample 7446101 | NCBI WGS metagenome assembly JACCDO01 (sample SAMN15323440, study PRJNA562643) | freshwater metagenome | isolation source: river surface water | place: USA:Blue River Watershed | collected 2017-08-16
ACCAAAATTGTACTGGATCAAATAGATACAAAAAAAGAAAAAAACAATACAACAAATAGTTCAAAAAAAGATAGAATTTACCTCGTAAATAGTGAATTTAAATTAAAAAGTACGGATCTAAAAAAAGATAATGATTCATCAAAAATTTATATTTATGATTTAATAAAATATTTTGGTTTAAATTTTCAAGAATTATCGGATAGTTCTAGATATCCATTAGACTTATCGAACTGTCAATATACAAACGAAGGAAAAACAAAAAAAGAGACTTTAACTTATTTATATGAAAATTCAAGAGGTATTAAAAAATTACTTTTTAATAATAAAACGGGCGCTTTTTCAATTGGAGAAATAGGAAGATATAAAATTAACAAAAAGTTTGGATTAAATTTACCAAAAAACATTACTTATTTAACTGCGCAAGATTTAATCGGAATTATAGATGGCTTATTAGAGTTAAAGTATTATAATCGTTTAAATGATGATATTGACGAAATAAAGAATAAACAGGTGAGATGTTTAGGAGATTTACTTCAAAATCAATTTAGAGCTGGACTTTCAAAACTTCAAAAATTAGTCATTGAAGATTCAGGAATCTCAAATCCTCAAAAATTTAATATGGAATTTGAGAACTATTCGAATTCAGACGATTGGTTGATTGATCCACGTCCAATTACAAATTCAGTTAAAGAATTTTTCAAGACAAGTCAATTATCTCAATTTATGGATCAAATTAATCCTTTAGCAGAATTAACACATAAGCGTAGGATTAGTGTTTTTGGTCCTAATGGATTAAAACGTGACCATATTAGTACAGTAATTAGAGATATTCATCCAAGTCAATATGGAAGACTGTGTCCAATTGAAACTCCGGAAGGTCAAAATGCTGGATTAATTACATCATTATCTATGTTTGGAAGAATAAGTTCAATCGGATCCGTAGAAACGCCTTATTTTTTAATTAAAAATGGTCAAGTTTTCTCAGAAAAACAACCCATTTATTTAAATCCAGATCAAGAATCTGAAACAAAAGTAGGTTTTGCGGACGTTTCATTAAATTCACTAAGTAAAGCAAATTCGAAATATTTGTCTTCAAAAGAAAACTATAGTTTCAATGAGAAGAAATTAGAAGAATTAAATTTTATTACAACATCTCCATTACAAATTGTTTCATTAGCTACTGCCTTAATTCCTTTTTTAGAACATGATGATGCTAATAGAGCTTTAATGGGATCCAATATGCAACGACAAGCTGTTCCATTACTTTATACCCAAAAGCCAATTATTGGAACAGGATTTGAAGCAATTGCACCAATTGATTCTGGAATGTTGATAAAAAATTATTCTGAAGGAGTCGTTATTGAATCTTCTTGTTCAATTATTAAAATTCAAGATCAATCAAACCAAAAAATTAATTATTTACTAAAAAAATATTATAGATCAAATCAAGAAACTTGTATTAACCAAAGACCTGTTGTTTGGATTGGAGAAAAAGTTTTTTCTGGTCAAGTTATTGCGGATGGTCCGGGTACTAACGAAGGAGAACTTTCTTTAGGGCGCAATTTAACGATTGCTTATATGCCATGGGAGGGGTATAACTATGAAGATGCTATTGTCATTAATGAAAGAATTTTATTAGAAGATTGTTTAACTTCGGTTCACATAGAAGAATATGAAACAAATTTAACTTTTTGTGTCAATGGTAATGAAAAATTAACAAATGATTTACCTCATTTACCAACCCATGTAAAACGTCATTTAAATAGTTTAGGAATTGTTCGCGTAGGTTCGTATATTCGTGAAAATGACATTTTAGTAGGAAAAGTAACACCTTGTGAAGAAGATCCGTCTCCTGAAGCAAAATTGTTAAAAGCATTATACGGTCAAAAAAATACTACAACGCGTGATACCTCTCTTAGAGCAGCTCATGGTACTGAAGGAAGAGTTGTGGATGTTCGTATTATTTCAACCAACTTTGGAAATAAAGAAGAAGCATTAATTTCTACCTCTTCAGAATATATTAAAATTTTTATTGCCCAAATTAGAAAAGTACAAATTGGAGATAAATTAGCGGGACGACACGGAAATAAAGGAATTGTATCTAGAATTTTACCAGCTCAAGACATGCCTTACTTACCAGATGGTACTCCGGTTGATATTATCTTTAATCCTTTAGGCGTTCCTTCTCGAATGAACGTAGGACAAGTATTTGAATGTTTATTAGGTTTTGCTGGTGAAAAATTAGGAAAGCGTTTCAAAATATCCCCTTTTGATGAAATTTATGGTAAAGAAGCTTCTCGTGTTTTAACTAATCAAAAACTGAAAGAAGCTGCTATTAATGCAAATCAAAATTGGTTTTTTAACCCCCAACATCCCGGGAAAATTTTGTTACGAGATGGAAGAACAGGTGAGTTTTTTGATAATCCCATTACAGTAGGAAAAAGTTATATTTTAAAATTAATTCATTTAGTAGAAGATAAAATTCATGCAAGATCGACAGGTCCTTATTCGATGATTACAGAGCAACCTTTAGCCGGAAAATCACAAAAAGGAGGACAACGATTTGGAGAAATGGAAGTTTGGGCATTAGAAGCTTATGGTTGTTCAAATACCTTACAAGAATTATTAACAATTAAATCAGATGATATTGATGGTCGTAACGACATGTATGAATCGATTTTAATTCGTAAAAAAATTAATAAACCAAACCCATCGATTCCAGAATCATTTCTTGCTTTAATGCGTGAATTACATTCCTTAGGATTAGATTTTTCGATGAAAAAAATGGAGGGTGGCTTTTATTCTACAACAGAAACAAAAGAAATTGAAAAAGATATTTTTAAGGATATAGAATTACGTTTAAAACTTCGATCTTTGTTAGCAAGAAGAAAAGTCGAACAATATGCGAAGTTTAATGGAATAGAAGAAAACGAAGTAATAAGTCCTGAAAAAGAAGAAGAAAAAAGAAAAATTTTAAATCGTTTAAGTAAAACGATTTAAAATTCTTATTTATTAAAACTAGCAATCAATTGACTATACACATTATATGAAATCACATGAAGAAATTTTCGAATTAGAAAAAATTTTACTGAAATTAGAGAATCTACATGCGTCTTTTGATTATTTAAGAATTAGTATTGCTTCTCCAAAAAGAATTAAAAGTTGGGCAGAAAGAATTTTACCGTCTGGGGAGATTGTCGGAGAAGTATTAAAACCTGAAACAATCAATTTTAGAAGTCACCAACCAGAAATTTATGGTCTTTTTTGTGAAAAAATTTTTGGGCCCATTAAAAACTGGAAATGTAAATGTGGTAAATATAATGGATTCGTTTTGGATAAAATTTGTGAAGAGTGCCAAGTTGAAATAGTAGAAGCCCGAGTTCGTCGATATCGAATGGGATATATTGACTTAACGTGTCCTATTGCTCATTTATGGTATTTTAAAGGTATTCCTAATTATTTATTATTATTTTTAGGAAGTTATAATGAAGAATTAACAATGACAGATATTGAACAAATTCTTTATTTCAAAGAAGGTTCTAATATTATTTCTTCAGAAAACAAATTATATGAGTTTTATCAACCATCTGAAAATAATAGAGAACAAGGATTTCAACAGTTTTTAGAAAAAACGATGAAATCAGAAAACCGTTCAAAAATGTCTTATGAATATTTACAAAAAACAAAAAATTATCGTACGAAAAGACGTGGTGCTGAAATTATTAAAGCAGCAATAGAATCGATTAATTTAAAAGATCAAATTAAATTGCAACGTGAAAAGATTATTTCGATTTCTTTTTTACATTTAAGTTCTAGTTATATTCCGGACAAGAAAGTAATTCGCAGAATTCGAATTTTAGAAGCTTTTTTAGCAACAAAAACAGATCCGAGCTGGATGATTTTAACAACATTACCAGTTTTACCTCCAAATTTAAGACCACTTTTAGAATTAGAAAGTGGTAGACTAGTGGCTGCAGATATTAATGAAATTTATCGCTTAATTATTACGCGTAATTTACGTTTATTTGATTTTTTATATAACTATATTGCTCCAGATATCATTAGTGTTCATGGAAGAAAACTGTTACAAGAAGGAGTAGATTCTTTAATTGATAATGCTCGTTTACCAAAAGAAAGAGTCTTTTTTTTAAATAACAAAGCTTTAAAAAGTTTAACAGAAATTTTAGAAGGGAAACAGGGTCGATTCCGTCAATCATTATTAGGAAAAAGAGTAGATTATTCTGGTCGCTCTGTAATTATTGTAGGACCCAATTTACGCTTAAATCAATGTGGTTTACCGTATGAAATGGCAATCGAATTATTCCAACCTTTTTTAATCAATGAATTATTAAAAACAAAAATTAAACCACCATCTCATAATACAAAACTAGCTAATTCAATAATAAAAAAAAATAAATTATTTGTTTGGCGCTTAGTAGCTGAATTAACAAAAAAACATTCATTAATTTTAAATAGAGCTCCTACTTTACATAGGTTTGGAATTCAAGCATTTGATCCGGTTTTAATTTTAGGACAAGCGATTCATTTACATCCCCTAGTTTGTACTGGTTTTAATGCTGATTTTGATGGAGACCAAATGGCAATTCATTTACCCCTTTATGAATCTAGTCAATTAGAAGCACGTACAATGATGCGACCTTCCTTTAATGTTTTGTCACCTTCCAATGGTGATGTTATTTTAAAACCAACTCAAGATATGGTTATTGGATGTTATTATCTAACAGCAATAATTAGTAACATAACGTTTGGTTATAAAAAGTGGTTCGGAAATGAAAATGAAGTACTTGCTGCTTTTTATCAAAAAAAGTTAACTCTTCATTCTCCTGTTCTAGTACGTTATTCGATCAATAACTTTAAAATTAAATTTGAAAATGGGAAATTAAAGTTTATCGACACGATTACAAATTTAAAAACAAATGAACAAGAAGTTATTGTTGAAAAAATTTTTCAACTAACACATGGGCTAAAAAAATATTATTTACTTACAAATATTGGAGTATTAATTGCAGAGTATATCAACAATAATAATTATGAACTAACTGATCTTTTTTTAAAGACAAGTCCTGGAAGATTGATTTTTAGTAATAATTTTAAAAATTCTATTAAAGAAAGCTATGTTAATTAATCGTACAATCACAAAAAAAATATTAGAAAATATAGTTCACGAAACGTTTATTACCTTTGGAAGTATTTCTTCTTCTTCTTTATTAGATTCATTGAAACTTTTAGGTTTTCACTACGCTACAAATGCAGGAATTTCGATTAATATTGAAGATTTAAGAACACCAGATATTAAAACAAAATTTTTAAATACAGCTGAAACGGATATCAGTTTTGTTAGTGAACAATGGGGACTTGGATTTGTTTCAGATGCAGAACGTTTTCAAAAGATAATTGACACTTGGAATATTACAACAGAATCTTTAAAAGATAAGATTGTTGAGTACTATAAAAAATTCGATCCATTTAACAATCTTTATATAATGGCTTTCTCGGGTGCACGAGGAAATATGTCCCAAGTTCGACAACTGATTGGAATGAGAGGACTAATGTCCGATCAAGATGGAAAAATTATTGATTTACCGATCAAAGCTAATTTTAGAGAAGGTTTAAGTTCTGTTGATTATATTATTTCTGCATATGGGGCACGAAAAGGTATTGTTGATACTGCATTAAAAACTGCTGATTCTGGCTATTTAACTCGTAGGTTAATATATTTAGCACAAGATTTAGTAATTCGCGAAATAGATTGCCGATCTGAACTGGGAGTTTTAGTAAAAATTAATAAAAATACGACTACCAAAAATTTAGTTGGACAAACTTTATTATCATACAAATCATTAAAACATAATTCTAAAATTTTTGAAAAAAATGAAATAATTCTAAATGAAAATATATTAAAAGAATTCAAACGAAAAGGTCCAATTTTATTAAAAGTACGTTCTTCACTTACTTGTAATTCAAGTGGCTCTATTTGTCAAAAATGTTATGGTTGGGATCTTGCCACGGAAAAAATTATTTCCTTAGGAGAAGCTGTTGGAATTATCGCTGCCCAATCGATTGGTGAACCTGGAACACAATTAACAATGCGAACGTTTCATACTGGAGGTATTTTTACAGGGGGAACAGTTAATCAAGTTCTTTCGCCTTTTTCGGGTCAGTTAATTATTCCTGATTCTTTAAAAACAACAATTGCCAGAACAAGTCATGGAATCAAAGTTTTAAAAATTCAGCAAGAATCACATCTTAAAATTATTAATTGGAAAGGTAACTCAAAAGATATATTTTTACCGATTGGAGCCTACCTTTATATAACAAATTCTCAATTTGTTAAAAAAGGACAATTAATTGCAGAAGATTCACCTGCTATTTCTTCAATTGGAACAAGACGAATGAAACCTTTATATACCTCATTATCGGGTGAAATTCGTCTAGAAAACTTATTAATTCGAAAAATGGTTCGTGAAAAAAGAGTTATTAAAGTAAACCAAGATGATGGCGTAGTATGGATTACTTCTGGAAAAATCTTTCCACTTCCAAAAGAAACTGAATATTCTGTTGAAAAAAAATTAGAAAAAAGTCGACAAATAGGCCGTTTAAAAATTATAACACCGTATCAAGGTATTGTATTTATCGAAAATCAAAACATTAAAATTATTAATGGAGAAAGAAAAATAGATCTTGATCTCTTTAATGTCATTAAGCCATTTACAAATTGTCGAATAAAATTATCATTAATTGTTAAAAACTATCAATATGTAGACCAATCTAGTGTTTTAGGCTACATTGAAATTTATCCTAATTATGAAGGAAAAATTTATTCAATAAAACAAAAAGAATCAAAATATATCAATACGCTTTTTTTAATTACAGAAAGCGATGTTTGGAAAATAAATTCGGATCAAGTTAATAATTTTTCCGTATTTCAAAATAAAAAAATTGTTCGTTTTAGAACTTCGATGAATTCTACTGTCGAATTTAGTAATTCGGGATTTTTTTTAAAAAATGATGGCTTTCAAATGATTTTTCAACACGCAATACCCATTTTTTTAAAACGTGGAACAATTTTAAATTATACGAATGGGAATTTTGTATTAGAAAAAAAGCTATTAGCAACGATTATAAATTATACACAGCAAACAGAAGATATTGTTCAAGGGTTACCAAAAATTGAAGAATTAATTGAAGCACGTCGACCTAAATTTAAGGCATATTTATCTGATCGACCAGGAATTATTCTTGAAGAGTTTATTTCAGAAAGAGAAAATTTACAAACTTTTAAAACAAATTTAATTGATAATAAAATTATTTGTTCCCGTGGCAAAGATAACTTAAATAAGGTAGGAACAAAGAAAGATCAAAAGCAACGTATTTTGATATCCCATAGTCTTTTTACAAATGATACGATTGTACTTTTTAACAATGAGTTATTTCTATGTAAATTTTTACCAAATATTTTCTTCGTAAAAGAACTAAAAAATGATTATATCATATTAAAAACCCCTAATCAGAATTTAACATTAGACGAGGATGAAGCATCTGGGATTTTTCTAAAAGGTAAAAAAACAAATAATAAATGGAATTTAGTAAAACTTTCAAAAAACTCCAAAATAATTTATAAATTTGAAAAAAATCAAATATCCAAATTTATAGATTTAGAAGATTTTGAAAACTATAAAATTTTTAAGAATAAACGACTTGAAAATAATTATATAATTCAATTATCCGATTCAAAACTATTATTTTTAGAAGATCTAGGACCTGTAAAAGAATACGAAATCCCTCTAAATTTAAAATCAATAGTTAGTCCTGGAAATTTTATTGATATAGGAGAACCATTGACCGAAGGATTAATAGATGCAAATGAACTATTAGAGATTTTTTTCAATTATCATGTAATTTTAGATGGTATTCTTCATGGAACAATTAAAAGTTTAAATAAATTTCAATTAATTTTACTAAATTCAATACAATCTATTTATCAGTCTCAAGGTGTTAATATTTCTAATCGACATATCGAAATTATTGTGAAACAAATGACATCTAAAGTAAAGATTAAAGAAAGTGGGGATACACCTTTATTACCTGGTGAATTAATAAAACTACCTTTAATTTTAGAAATTCAAAAGTCATTAATTTCAAATGTTATAAAATATAAAAGTCCACAATACGAGCCAATTGTATTATCAACGACTACGTCGTCTTTAGGAAAAGATGGATTTTTATCCAATGCAGGTTTTCAAGAAACAAAAAAAGTCTTAACCAAAGCAGCTATTGAAGGATCCCGCGATTGGTTACGAGGGTTGAAAGAGTGTATTATTGTTGGTAGACTAATACCAGCTGGATCCTCATTTTTAAACTATAAAAGTTATCTAGATAATATTTACTTTTTTAAAAATTAAGTAAACTTGAAATAAATATATCTGTTTTTATATAAAAATTAATACATTATGACTGAAAATTTAAACAAAAAAGAACTTGCAAAAAAATATATTAAAGCTTCTGTACATTTTGGACATCCACCAAAAGAATGGAATCCAAAAATGGCGCCTTATATCTTATACGCTAAATATGGATATCATATTTTTGATTTAGTTAAAACTTCAAAGTTATTAAGATTAGCAGGCAATGTGCTTGAAAAAAAAGCGGAAAAAGGTGGGAAGTTTTTATTTGTTGGAACAAATAAATTATCTTCTTCTATTATTGCAAAACAAGCCAAAAGTTGTAATAGTTATTACATTAACTATCGATGGCTAGGAGGAATGTTAACAAACTGGAGTACCGTTCAAAAAAGAATTGATCGTTTAAAATTTTTAGAACAACAAGAACTAGAGTCAACTAATGAATTAATTTCTAAAAAAGAATCTAGTTCTCGTAGAAAAGAAATGGATAAATTAAAACGTCTTTTTAATGGTATAAAAGATATGTCATCCTTACCAGATGCAGTAATTTTTTCTAATCAATTAAAGGATTCTTTAGCAATTCAAGAATGTTTACGTTTAGGAATTCCAACAATTTGTATCGTAGATTCGAATTGTAATCCGGATTTAATTCCTTATCCAATTCCAGCAAATGATGATTCTTCCTCTTCAATTGATTTTATATTAAATTACTTGGCAAATAGAATTTCTACTGGGTATAATAAAGTAAATAAAGATATAAATTCTTCATCGTAAGAATTTTGTTGTTTTTGACAAGAAATTTGTTTATTCTTTTAAGAACTAAACTTTAATGGAAAACATTACGGTTTTTAATTTATTAATTTCTTTGAAAGTCTTATTTAAGAAGAAATTATCAATATTCAAAATTTTTTAAACTGTTAATATAAAAAATATGTATAGTTTTCTTTTATCAAAAATTGAAGTTGGATCTCATTTATATGTAAACTTTGGTGAAGGCTTACATTTACATGGTGAAACAGTTGGAGTTTCAACTTTGGTTGTTCTAGTTGTTAGTTTATTTTTAGTATTAGGAACAAGTAATTTAAATCGTATTCCACAAGGATTACAAAATGTTACTGAAGTTGTTTATGAATTAGTAAAAAGTATTGCAGTAACACAAATGGGACCTTCCTATTATGCACAATTTTTACCATTTGTAGCTACAATCTTTTTATTTGTATTAGGATCAAATTTAGCAGGAGCACTTGTTCCTTGGAAACTTTTTGAAATTCCATCTGGAGAATTAGCTGCGCCAACAAATGATATCAATACAACTGCTTGTTTAGCCATTTTAACTTCTTTAACGTATTTTTCTGCAGGTTTCAAAATTAAAGGAATTGGTTATTTCAAACGTTATATTAAACCAGCACCATTCTTTTTACCAATTAATATTGTAGAAGATTTTACGAAACCTCTTTCTTTAAACTTCCGTTTATTTGGTAACGTAGTTGCAGATGAATTAACAGTAACTGTTATCTGTTCATTAGTACCTTTAATCATTCCTTTACCAATTATGATGCTAGGACTTTTTGCAAGTTCTCTTCAAGCATTAATTTTTGCAACGTTAGCAGCAGCTTATATTGGCGAAGTAATTGAATAATATTCTTTGATATTTCTTGAAATTTGTTAATTCTTTGAAAAAAACTTTTTCAAATAAAAAATTATTATGGTAGACTCTATTGTTTCTGCTGCTTCTGTAGTTGCTGCTGCTATCGCTGTTGGTTTTGCTGGTCTTGGTCCTGGTATTGGACAAGGAAACGCTGCTGGACAAGCTGTTGAAGGTATTGCTCGTCAACCAGAAGCTGAAGGAAAAATCCGTGGGACATTATTATTATCTTTAGCGTTCATGGAATCTTTAACAATTTATGGTCTAGTAGTAGCCCTTTCAGTTCTTTTCGCAAATCCTTTTGTAGGATAAATTTAAATAAGGTTTAGAAACTCTAAACCTTATTAAAACATTATTAATTGAAAATAAATATAAACTTATGATTTTTTCAAACTCGTTTTTGCTTAATGCAGGTGGGTTATTTGACTTTGACTTAACATTTGTAGCAGAAGCTGTTTTATTTATTATTTTAGCATTAGTAGTAACCTTTGCTTTCGTAAATCCAATTTCAAAACAAATTGATGAACGTGCAGAATTTATTAATTATACTTTACGTAAATCAACAATTTTACTAACACTGGGATACGAAAAATTAATCAGCTGTGTAAGTTTATTAACTGAAGAAATCGGTGAAATGAACAGACAATTAAAATCCACAAAAAATTATACTAATTCTAAATTTGAAGCGGAAATTTCTAGCGTTCAAAAAGAAAATGCAAAGCTATTAGGAAAATTAAAAATGGATCTTTCTGTTAAATCAGCTTATATTTTTTCAAATTTAACAACAGAATTAGTTACTCTTACAGACAAATTTTTTGCCAAAAAATTTCAGTCTGCTTCGTAAACTATCTTTAATATTTACGTAAACATAATCCATTATATATCATATGATCTCAAACTTCGTTTCGTTTTTATTAAATCATGAAGAATCTTTCATCGAGTTCAACACAAATATACTAGAAACGAATGTAATAAACATTGCAATTTTAGTTGGTCTTTTAGTTTATGGAAACAAAGTTTCTTTTAGTGTAGGGTTAGAAAACCGTCAAAAAGAAATTATTCAAACTATTGAGAATGCTCAGAAAGATGTTGTAAATGCATCAAACTATTATGTTTTAGCTGAAAAAGGATTTACACAAAGTTTATTCTGGCTACAATCTTGGAAAGTTTTATATGAAAAAGATAAAATGGACGTTGTAGATACAAAATATAATTTAGTTAAAACTGGATTGACAGAAACATTTATCACAACAGAAAACTTAATTAAAAACTTTGAAAACAAATCTTTTGTAGCTTTACAAAAGTACATTATTTTTATTACTGCAAGTAAAATTTTAAGAAAATTCTTATTTTTATCAGAAAAAGAACAATCAAAACTTATTGAAACAAAAATTTCAAATTTAGGAGGAGGAAACAAGTGAGTTTTATTAAAAAAGGCGTAAGTACTTATGCAAAGTCTTTATTTCAAAACGTAAACACAACTTCTTCAACAAGTGCAAAAAGTTCTTTTGAAGTAGCGAAAATTACTTCAAATGATTCGAAAATAATTACACCTAATATTTATATTATTGGTGAAGAATTAGCATTAATTAGAGCAATGTTAATTTCGTCAAAAAAAATAAAATCTTTTTTTGAAAATCCTACGTATTCAGAACAACAAAAATTATCAATTGTTTTAAACATTTTTCCTGGTTTAAGTTCTACATTAAAATCGTTTTTAAAAATCTTAACAGAACGTAGTAATTTAGCTTTACTTCCAGAAATTAGTGAAGAATACAATAGACTTTTATTAAAATTTAAAAATGCGACTAAAGTAAAACTAATTACTGCAAGTACTTTAGATGAAGCATATGGAAGTTTATTATTAAAGAAACTAAAAACAATTACAGGTTCTTCTGAAGTTGTCTTAAATGTTTCTTATAATCCGAAATTATTAGGTGGACTAATTGTTGAATATAATTCAACTTCTATTGATGCAAGCGTTTTAAAAGAATTTAGTCTTTTCTTTAACGAAATCTAAATTTTATAATTTTTTTATTCATCCAGATTTGTTTTTTTAAATTAATATACCCCAAAACAACTAAAATTAAGTAGCATATATGAAAAACGTAAGCCAATTAACTAATTTTGTACAAAATAAGTTAAATGAATATTCTCAAACTACAACAAGAACAGCTGATGTTGGTATTGTTTTACAAGTAGGAGATGGAATCGCACGTATTTTTGGTTTAGAAAACGTAGCATCCGGTGAACTTTTAGAATTTGAAGATCAAACAATTGGTATTGCTTTAAATTTAGAAACAAGTAACGTAGGTGCAGTTTTAATGGGTACAGGACGTAACATTAAACAAGGTAGCAGTGTAAAAGCTACAGGAAAAATTGCTCAAATTCCAGTTGGTAACGATTTATTAGGTCGTGTTGTAGACGCCTTAGTAACTCCTATTGATGGAAAAGGATCAATTGTTTCTACTGAAACAAGATTAATTGAATCCCCAGCACCTGGAATTATTTCTCGTCAATCAGTTTGTGAACCTTTACAAACAGGAATTGTATCGATTGATGCAATGATTCCTATTGGACGTGGTCAACGTGAATTAATTATTGGTGACCGTCAAACTGGAAAAACATCGATTGCATTAGATACAATTATTAATCAAAAATCCGAAGATGTAGTTTGTGTTTATATTGCGATTGGACAAAAAGCATCTACTGTTGCTCAAGCCGTAACTACACTAGAAGAAAAAGGAGCATTAGGATATACAGTTATTGTTGCTGCAAATGCAAGTGATCCGGCAACTTTACAATATTTAGCGCCATATACAGGAGCAAGTATTGCAGAATATTTCATGTACAAAGGAAAAGCAACATTAGTTATTTATGACGATTTAACAAAACAAGCACAAGCATATCGTCAAATGTCATTATTATTACGTCGCCCACCTGGTCGTGAAGCGTTCCCTGGTGACGTATTCTATTTACATTCTCGTTTATTAGAACGTGCTGCTAAATTAAGTGACAAATTAGGTGGTGGAAGTATGACAGCTTTACCAATTATTGAAACAGAAGCTGGAGATGTATCTGCTTATATCCCAACAAACGTAATTTCAATTACTGATGGTCAAGTTTTCTTATCAAAAGATTTATTCAACTCAGGTATTAAACCAGCAATTGATGTTGGTATTTCAGTATCTCGTGTTGGATCTGCTGCACAAATTAAAGCGATGAAACAAGTAGCTGGTAAATTAAAGTTAGAATTAGCTCAATTTGCTGAACTTGAAGCGTTCTCTCAATTTGCTTCTGATTTAGATAAAGCAACATTAGCTCAACTAGCACGTGGGCAAAGATTAAGAGAATTATTAAAACAACCAGTAAACACTCCAAAATCAGTTGAAGAACAAGTAGCTTTAATTTATGCTGGAACAAATGGTTATCTGGATAGTTTAGAAGTTTCAAAAGTAAATGCATTTGGAACAGCTTTACAAGAATATTTAACAGTAAAAGATACTCGTTTTATTCAATTAGTTAGAGAGTCTAAAAAACTTGCTCCTGATTCAGAAGAATTATTAAAACAAGCGATTGCAAAAGTTCAATCTGAAATGTAAATAAAAAAATCCCTTTCTTTCTCAAAATTTTTTGAGAAAGAAAGGGATTTTTTTATTTCATAAACGCTTCATATCCTTTTGTTTCAAGTACATCAATAAGTTCTTCATTTCCTGTCTTTATAATCTGACCATCAATCATAATATGAATATGAGTTGGTTTTAAATAATTTAAAATGCGTGGGTAGTGTGTAATAACCACCATAGAAGAATCTTTTGTTAAGTTATTAACAATACCTTCACAAATAATTTTCAACGCATCAATATCTAATCCTGAATCTATTTCATCTAAAATGATTAATTTTGGATTTAATAATAACATTTGTAAAATTTCATTTCTTTTTTTTTCCCCCCCCGAAAAACCTTCGTTTAAATTTCGATTTAAAAACTCTGGTTTCATTTTTAATTTTTTTAACAAGTTTTGTGTTATTTCCATAAATTCTAATGGATCTAATTCATTTTTTTGTTCGTATTTTTGCTTTTCATTATAAGCAATTCTTAAAAAATCAAAATTTGTTACCCCAGGAATTTCTACAGGATACTGAAAAGCTAAAAAAATACCAGCATGGGAACGTACTTCTGGGGGTAACGTTAATAAATTTGTATTATCAAATAAAATATCTCCGGATAAAATTTCATACGAAGGATGACCTGCTAAAATTTTTGAAAAAGTACTTTTTCCTGATCCATTAGGACCCATAATGACATGAATTTCATTTTCTTTAATTTCTAAACTAAAATTTTTTAAAATCTCTGTATTTTTAATTTTTGCACTTAATTTATCGACATTTAACAAAGTTTTGTTCATTTTTATCCTACTGTTCCTTCAAGTTTTAATGCTAATAATTTATCTGCTTCACTGGCAAATTCCATAGGTAACATTGTAAAAACATCTTTACAAAATCCACTAATCATTAAACTAATTGCCTGTTCGGAGTTAATTCCACGTTGTAATAAATAAAAAAGTTGCTCTTCACTAATTTTAGAAATTGTGGCTTCATGTTCGACTATAGAACTAGAATTCCAAATATCTAAATAAGGATAAGTTGAAGCAATAGAATTTGATCCTAATAAAAACGAATCACATTGAGAGAAATTTCTCGAATAATCAGCATTAGAAGCAATTTTAACTAGTCCACGATATGCATTTTTGGAAGAACCACATGAAATTCCTTTTGAAATAATTTTGCTTTTCGTTTGTTTTCCTAAGTGAATCATTTTGGTTCCTGTATCTGCTTGTTGACAATAATTTGTTAAGGCAACAGAATAAAATTCCCCTGACGAACTATTTCCTAATAAAATACAACTTGGATATTTCCAAGTTATCGAAGAACCCGTTTCAACTTGAGTCCAAGAAATATTGGAATTTTTTCCAATACATAATCCACGTTTTGTTACAAAATTATATATCCCTCCGATTCCTTTTTCATCACCACTGTACCAATTTTGAACCGTAGAATATTTAATTTTAGCATTTTCAAATGCAATTAGTTCTACAATCGCAGCATGTAATTGATTTTCACTATATTGAGGAGCTGTACAACCTTCTAAATAGTTAATACTACTATTTTTTTCAGCAATAATTAATGTACGTTCAAATTGGCCAGCATCTTTATCATTTATACGAAAATATGTAGAAAGTTCGAGAGGACAAACAATATTTTTTGGAACATAGCAAAATGAACCATCACTAAAAACTGCAGAATTAAGAGAAGCAAAAAAGTTATCGCCAGCAGATACAACACTTCCTAAAAATTTTTTAACTAGTTCTGGATAATATTCAATAGCTTCAGAAATTGAGCAAAAAATAACTCCACTTTTTCCTAGTTTTTCTTTAAAAGTAGTTGCAATAGAAACACTATCAAATACTGCATCAATAGCTACATTAGACAATTTTTTTTGCTCATCTAACGAAATTCCTAATTTTTCAAAGGTTTTTAATATTTCAGGATCTACTTCATTTAAAGAATTTAATTTTTCTTTTTGTTTCGGAACCGAATAATATGTAATATTCTGATAGTTAATTGGATGAATCTCTAAATTTGCCCATTCTGGAGATTGCATCTGTACCCATTTTTTATATGCTTTTAATCGATAGTCAAGTAAAAATGTTGGTTCTTTTTTCTTCTCTGAAATTAATCTAATAATATTTTCATTTAATCCAACCGGAAATAATTCTTTTTCTATATCTGTTTTAAAACCATATTTATAAGGTTGACTAATAACTTGATTTATTTCAAAATTTGTTTGTTTTTTTACTTCATCCATAAAATAACTTTTGTTGTTTTAAATTTAATTATAAATTATTTTTAAATAAAATGAGTCAAAGTCAAAAATATAGTGGAAATTAAATTTTTATTCATTCGTAATGGTTTTTTACTTATAATATACTTTGTGGTACATACTAAAT
>JACCDO011545711.1_pt1 | contig 16076 bp, 8 predicted proteins | sample 7446101 | NCBI WGS metagenome assembly JACCDO01 (sample SAMN15323440, study PRJNA562643) | freshwater metagenome | isolation source: river surface water | place: USA:Blue River Watershed | collected 2017-08-16
AAAAGTACTTCAAAAAATAAAAGTACTTCAAAAAATAAAAGTACTTCAAAAAATAAAAGTACTTCAAAAAATAAAAGTACTTCAAAAAATAAAAGTACTTCAAAATATATGATTTATTATCAACATATTGGAGAATATGGTATTGATATAAAAGAAGAAAAATATAATATTGAAACATTTAAAAATATTATGAATATATCAGATATACGATATTATTCTATATTTAAAAAAAAGTATTTACCTTTTTATGAAAATGATTATTTTATAAATGGTGGATCTTATAAATGTATTATTCAATATCATGATTTTGAAAAAATGGATATATCCATTTTTCTAGATACTTTTATAAAATTATTGGATCAATATGATTTTTTTAAAGGTATTTATTTTTTACATAAAAAAAATGAAATGAAAATTCAATTTTGGTGTAATCAAGATTATGATGCTTCTTTCTTTTCCACTTTAAAAGATAAAATAAACATTTTTTTCAAAAAAATGATAAAACATCTCGAATTTTTACTCTTTTTCCCTCCACCCTTACCTGATGCTCCTGATTTATCTATTGTAAAAATGCGAAATAAAAAAGTATATTTATTACGTTTTGGAACAATTATGACTAACTTTTTTTATGTTAAAAAAATTTGGTGGGAAGTTGAATTATTTGATTATTTTAAAAAATATTATATTCCTCATACAAATATGATCGATATTGGCGCAAATGTAGGTACACATTCATTATTAATGTCTGAAATTATTTCAAATGATTCTATGATTTATGCTTTTGAACCTGTTTATTGGGATATTACCATGAAAAATATTTATGAAAATAATTTACAAAACAAAATTTCTTTATTTACACAAGGTTTAGGAAATAGTAATAAAATTATTGAAGTTCCAATCATGGATCGAATGAAACCAGAAAATTTTGGAGCAATGTCATTAATTAAAGATGTAACCCAAAAATCAAAAATAAAGAAAAAAATAGGTGTAATTACTTTAGACTCTTTATGTTTAACAAATATTTCAGTTATGAAGATTGATGTTGAAGGTATGGAAAGAGAAGTGTTAGAAGGTGCTAAAAAAACAATTAGTGAAAATTTACCTGCGATTATGATTGAAATTTGGCCTCAAGAAATGGATCCTTTTATAAATTCTGATATTGGTAAATATTTATTAAATGAATGTAAATATGAAATAGTACCTATTACAAATATGGGTTCTCATCATGATTATATTCTTGTTTCAAAAAATAAAAAATACGTCAATCCTTAACGGATTGATCGCTTTAGACGTTAATCCTTAACGGATGAATCGCTTTAGACGTTAATCCTTAACGGATGAATCGCAGTAAACATTTCATATTATATTTATTTTTCGGGAAAAATAAAAGATTAAAAATAATATTTTTATAAAATAGAATCTATTTTATAAATGATTGAATATTTAGTTGGTGGATCACGACCAAAATACGAATTAACACCTAATTCAGTTTCTATTTCAACCATACTTTTTACTGAAATATATTCAAAAATCATATTTCATACATTTTATGAAGAAAATACAAATAATGTATGCGCCGTTGAAATTGATAATGATATTATGATTGGAACAAAATATAATGACTCAAAAGCATTAAGTATAGAATTTGATGAAGATAAAAATTATTTTGATTCCATGGTATTTCAACAAGTGATTAAACAAGCAGGTGATAATAAAAGTTTATATTGGTCAAATATTACTTATTTAGAAATTGTATATCAAGGTACAAAATATACTATGGGAGAATTAAAACCCGTTAAACTTGTTGAATTACATGATAAACAAGGAGTATTATTAAAATATGACTTTTTAGAACCGATTGTTATTTCAAATCCTTTTTATATTTCAGGAATCAATATTCATAATGCTGGTATTTGCGCTTTACAAATTATTGAATTTCAAAAGAGTGAACATTTAGATTTTAAAAATATTAAAACACAATTTTCATATAATCAAGGTAAAGTTGGAATTATTGAAGCAAAAAGCGAAATGGGGGAATTTGATTTAACCCATATGATTATGGACCATAATGTAGTATGTTACGAAAATATAGAACCTATTCAATTACTTCAACTTTTATATGAACGAATGCGCGGTTGGACAAATGGACGTTCTGTAATTAGCACCTATTATCCAAAATTTATTTCACTTATTGATAAAGCAATTATTAAACGAGATTATGATGTGATTCATAGTGTATTACGTTTAGATCGTTACTTAAAATCATTGATTCAAAGAGATATTGTTTTGAATCATCACAAAAAATATCAAGAAGATTTAGGATTAACTGTAAAATTATATCAAATATGGCATCCATTAGCACAAACAATGGAGTTAATTCAAAAAATTCATAATGCTGATGTAGAACTCAATTGTTATCAAGTTGCGTATTTATCAAATACAAATATGGATTATATGTATGCGAGTGTAACGATTCTATGTCAAATGAGTTTATTAGTTTTATTGGGATTAAGTTTATTAGAAGTAAATATAGATAAAATATTTCCATTATATGAAGGACGAATTATTATACCAATAATATTTATTTTTACACATTTTGTTGTAAAAAAACAATCAACAAATACAATGAATTTTAGAGAATTATTTCAAGATATGAATCATACATTTTTAGGAGTTTGTGATCTTTTCTCAAATGTTGGTTGTGCTGGACTTGTATTAGTATTAAATTTTTTTGTTTTAGCATTTAGTGATTCACTTATTGATATTGTATTAAATTCATTAGCAGCACTTTTTATTATTGAATTAGATGATAGTATGGTATTTATATCGAATGATAATAAAGATGATTTATTTCGACAAAAAGTAATTTATTTTTTGAATCAACAACTAAAAAATATACCTAATATTTATTTTACCCCATCATCATGGAAAAATAAAAATATGTATAAGTTAAATCATGATAATGTTTATGTAGATAAAAAGTTATGTGAAATTAAAAGTAAAAAAGATCCAAATGACAAAAATCATTTATTAAAAAGCGTTCAAGTTGAAGTCGTTTAATTCTATTTTTTACAATGAATTTGTTAACAAATTATTTATTTGTTAACAAATGAAAAATATAAAAATTTATTTTAGATTATCTTTTGAAGAATCTTTTTTTGGTAAAACGTTTTTTTTTAAAGAATTCTTTTTTTTTACCTTTACTTCCTTTTTTATTTCCTCTTCCTTTTTTATTTACACTATTTTCTTTTACTGTTTTATAACAATCTTCAATATATTTTTTATAATTTGTTTTAATTTCATCTTGTATTTTTGTTGGTAATTTATTCACAATATTTAATTTTAAGGTGGGTTGATTTTCACGTAACATAAACAACTCATTATAAATTAAATATTTTGGTTTTGCTTTTAATGATACTGTACTCTTCATATCTGGATAACACATTACTTTTTCAATTGGATAACATGTTTTATAAAAGTTCTTATTTACATGTTTTACCATATGTGTGTAATATCCATGTCCTATCGACGCCATGATATTATCTTCTTTCTTTTCATACATTGTTACATTCGGGAAAAAGTTAATTTCAAATGGTTTCGCATTATATCCGCCATATTGAATATATTGTTGAATCATAGATCCTCCACCATATACAGTTTCATTTAAAGTTGATTTAGTTTGAATAGAATGTGAGTTTTCATTCATATTGAAACGAAGATCAATATAATCTTCGCGTTTACGATTTTGATTTGTAATCACTTCACGGTGATCTTCATAAATATTTTGTAACTTTTTCTTTCTTCCTTTTCTTCCACCTTCTAATGTTTCATTTAATACTGATTTATTTTGAATCGACTCTTCATCCACTTTATCGATTTCCGGAGTGTTAATTCGATCTTCCGCCGGAACAATTTGATTCATTTCTTTTTTACTCTCTTCGATCTCCTTTTCTAATTGCTTCTTATTCGCAATACCTCCTTCCTCTTTATACTTTGCGAAATATTCTCTTCGTAACTCTGGAGGTTGAACAATCTTCATTAATGTATTTTCTATCTTTCGCACCTCATTTCCTATCTTATCCCAAGATGTTTTATTTCGATTATCCACAAACACGCGATGACTTATACCATTATCCATACACCAACGCTTGGCATCCATTGATGTCTTTTTCGTTAATTGTTCAATAGGTACAACTACAGGAACATTATTTGTACCATTATTATTATTTTCATTATTTTTACCAGCACCATTCATTTTGCGATTATTGGGTAAAACAACATTATTCACTGGTTCTAATGTTTTTGGAATACGCATATATTCACGGAATGCTTGATAAATATTATATAAAGTCATAAAATCACCACTTGCGCTATCATATTGATGTTGTTTCTTGGTATACTCTTTAAATGCCATAGTATACTCTTTACTATTCTTATTCATCTTGTATTTTGGTTTAAATGGTAAATATACATTATCCATACGACCTTGTGTTTCAGTAATCATTACCATAATTGGAATAATATCATATTTACAATGATAATAATATGAAGCAATAATAGATCGCGCCATTGGGATTGTTAATCCACTAAATTGAGAATATGCGCGACCTAATTGAGTAAGGGTACCATCATCATCTTTGGAAGTGATTGCTTCATTGGAATAAAGATTATGAAGAGCGGAATTTATGAAATCGTCACTTGGAGGAGACATCATACTTGCTAATAATTTCTTTAAATCACCAATATTTTTCACATAAGGTATTTTCATAATATCTAAGATGTCTAATGTTAAATCGGACTTTTGAATAGATGGAATGGGGAATTCAGAAAATTTCTTCATTTCCGCTTCACTGTATAAATGGTAACAAATACCAGGTTTCGTACGACCCACACGACCACGACGTTGTTTAATCGCACTTTGTGAAACAAACTTTTCTAAAAGAGCATTGGCATCACGACGTGGTTCATATAAATCTTCAAGTGCTAAACCACAATCAACGACGAAGACCGCACCTTTTACAGTAAGTGAACTTTCGGCAACATTTGTTGAAAATACGATTTTACGGGTAAAAGGTCGTACTGGATCCGCAGTTGGATGGTTTAAATAATCAAACTCTTGAATCGCATAATCCTTTTCATCTCCAATATTTGCGTCTAAAATAATCATAAATGGATTTTCGTCTTTACCATTGATTGGACCTAATGTTTTTAATTGAGGTTCTAAATAAGAGCGCATTTTATTTCCATCAGCACCTGATTTAATAAAGACTAATATATCACCACTTTCACCTGAACGTAATATTTCCATTACTTTTTCGACTGCTGTTTTTTGCCAATCATCAGGTACTTTCTTTTCATAAATATCTTTTACGGGAAAGGTTGCTATAGTATCTGGAAGTTCAACTAAATTACAAGAAAAATCTTTAAAATAATTCATAAATAAATTTGTATCTAATGTTGCGCTAATAAAAACAACCTTTAAATCTGGTCTTTCGTATAATGCTTTCTTTAAAAATAATATAATTTGATCCGTTTGTACAGAACGTTCGTGTGCTTCATCGACAATAATACATGAATAATCTGCTAATAAAGGGTCATCTCCTGTAATTTGTCTTACTAAAGTTCCTGTTGTTGTAAAAATAATTTTAGATTCTTTTCCATTTTTATCGACTTCGTGTGATCCTTTAAATTTATAACCTACTTCTTCACCTACAACAACATCACAAGACCATGATGTTTGTTCAGCGGTTTGTCTTGCTAAAATCTTTTTAGGTAATGTCATTAATATTTTCTTTTGAAAATTAAATGCTTGACTACACATACGACCTGCTAAGAAACTCTTACCTGTACCCGTTCCTGCTTTAATAATTGTCATATTATGATTTTGAATTGAATTAACTATTTCAGGTACTTTGGCATATAATGGTAAATTGGTCCAAACATATGACCAATTACGATATGTATTTGGTACTAAATGACCTTCAGCAGGACCACTATCATATTTAATTGGTTTATTTTCAATATATACATTTTGATAAGGTAATCCGGTAAGTGGATTTATATTTTCACCTAATGGATCATAAATACCAATGGGTTTTTTAAAGTACTCTTTTTGGGATTCATCTAAAAATGTATCATAATATTGATATGAATCAGAAATACTTTTAATATGAGAAAGAATGAGTGAATTCACATTTTTAGAACCTACTTTTGCCTTACTTTTACTTTTGATAACACTTTTTGATTTTGTTTTACTTTTACTTGTTTTTTTAGAAACGTTCTTTACGTTACTATTTTTTAATAAATCCATATTTAAAAAATAACTTCTATTATTTAAAGATATAAAAAATGATTTATTTATTTTATTATTTTGTAAATTATAAACTTTATATATATATTTAAAAAAAAATATAGAAATTACTATAACGTAACTTAAAAATGTTAACGAAAAAAGAAGTTTATACTCATTTACGTAATATCTTAAATTCTATTTTTGAAAATAAAGATAAAAATGTTTCTGCTGCTTCTGAGCATTTAACAAGTATTAAAAATGTAAATTCACAGAATTTTGAAACATATATATTTAATAAATGTATTGAATATGGAACGAATCTTGTTCAAGAAGTACCTTCTGAATCAGTATTAAATATGATTAAGAAGGATTACAATCAAGATAAAATAAATCAAAAAATATATTTTGATTCTTCAAAATATAAATTAAATGAAAATATTATTTATATTGTTAAAAATATATGTGGAACACAATCTCCTCCTGATTTTACTCTTTTAATTCACGGTTATATACCCATTTTACTTGAAGCAAAATCATCCAAAGGAAAACGTCCTTTATGGAATTGTTCACTACCGAATAAAAATACAATTTATTTGTTTTATTCCGGTGGATACAATCGTATATTTATTCATTTATCGTGTCATATTTTGGACGATGAAACAGAAGTAATATTACGAGATTTGTATGATCAAATTAAAATGTTAGTAAATAAAGTACATGAAGAGAAGATTAAAAAGTTAGATACAAAGAAAAAGTGGGATTATTATCCTAGACCTATGTATAATCAAAAATTTGATTATGATCTTTCTCAAATCAACAATTTCTTCCAAGAAGTACTTGATGAACTCCAAAATAATTATATCATTCTTTCACCTGATTATGTAGAAGAAGAAGAAGATGATATTGCTTCTGTATCTAGTAGAAATTCAGATGAAGATGATTCAGATGAAGATGATTCAGATGAAGATGATCTAAATGACTTAGATGTATTAGATATAGTACAAGATATGAGTAAAATTCAACTTTAATTGATATAATTATTGTATATAAAAATATTATATATAAAAAAAAATATTATAAAAAAAAAATTATAAATCAAAAGAAATGGGGAAGTAAGATTCAAGTTCGGTTTTTGAAAACCCATTATTTCCTAAAAATAATTCACACCACTTTTGAATCTTTTCATCTTCACACAACTTTTCACATATATATTTCATCTTTTTTCTTACTTTTTCATCAACCGTTCCATTATAATAAATAATATTTAAATGATTTTCGACACATACACTCTTTACATTTAATGATTCTAATAACTTTTCATCAATATATGCGTAATTTAATTTATATTTACTATTACCGTGTCCTCGATTACATACAATAAATGGTACTTTTTCAATCTTTTCCTCAAATTGAATATATTGTTTCTTTTCATCATTACTAAATGTTTTTATATTTACTTGATTCTTTTCAACATTACTATTATATAAAAGAAGTGAATGATTTGGATCATCACTCATCTTCTCTTTGTGTTCATTCCATACAACAGTTCCAGTTTTTACAAGAAAACCTGCTTCACTTAATGTTGTACTATTTTGATAACACTCTTCTAATTGCGACTTTTGATATGTAAAAAATATATTTTCCCCTCTTTGAAATACATATTTATTATTTTTTACTTGATTCTTTTTTATGATTATACCCACTGTTTCTTGTGATGTATCATCAAATGTCATATTTCCATAATCAATTACTTCAACTAATTCAAAATGATCATAAATATATTTTCGCGTTTTCATATAATATGCGCTATTTAAGACACTTTTTGGTAATATAAATCCCAATACTCCATCATTTTTTAATTTTGCCAAAGAGTGAAGTATAAATAATACAAAGATTTGAATACGTCCATCATAATATACGTCACTTTTATCCTTCTTTTTCCCCTTAAAATGATTAGGCACTTTATTACTTTTCACAACAAAATAAGGAGGATTCCCGATAATCATATCGTAATCTTTTTTATGTTCTAAATCATAATATAAAAAATCGTGATGTATATAGTTAACATTTTTGCGTTTTATTTGAGAAATATTTTCGAAGATGGTTGAATTATGTTCAATGGCGTCGCAAGTATAATTATTTTTGTTCTTAAATTGTGAATCTTTTTGTAAGGCATCAATGAATTCGCAAGATCCGCAAGATGGTTCTAAAAAAGTGTAATTTGATTTTTGTGGTAAATAACTTATTACTTTTGGATAAAAGTCTTCAATGATAGATTGTGGTGTAAAAAAGATACCGTAATCTTTTTTAACATCTTTCGATAAAATATTATTTAATTCGACGGATGAAGAGTTCATCATAAATACTTTACTATATTACTTTAGTAAAATACTTTTTATATTCAAAATAGATTCACTTTTTTTTATTTTTTGATAAATTTTTATTTTATTGAGAAATTAAAAAGTGTTATATTGTATATTTGTTTTATTTGAAAGAGTACGATTTACTTTTTCTCTTATTTGATTGATATTATTATTTCCAGTTCGAGACAATTGTATGGGTGTATTTGAGAATTTATTTACAATCGATACAATAAATTTCTTTTTTGTTTCTAAAAGTGATTGTTGAAACTGTTCATCAGATAATAATTTTCTTGTACCAAATGTTCGACTTCCGCGAATATCACAAATCCCATAATCTACAAATTTAATATCTAAAGTGTCTGGATTTATTAAAATATTATTTAAATGAGCATCTTTATGAATAATGCCGATTCTATTCATTTCTTCAAACGCATCTTTTATATGATGTAAAATTGTATTTAATTCATCTTTATTTTCTTCTTTTTCCAAAAAAGAACCTAAAGAAACATATTTATGTAAATATTTTGATACAAAATAAATTGATCGATTAGATGTATTACGAAAAACAAGTTGTTTTATCATAAATCGATCACTCATATTTTGATTGATATATTGAATATTTTCTGCTTCAACTTCTGGATTTTGTTGATTATGTAAAATAATATTTTGTGGTGGTATTTCTTTAATAATATATTTACTATGACCACTAACCTGTAATATATATATTTTACCAAATTGTCCATGTTTTATTTTTGGAATATTTGATATTTCATCATTTGTAGAAAGATGTAATTTAGGAGAAGCACTTTCTAATAAATCATTCATAAATTCAGTATAAAGATCATCTGATCCGCGTTGTATACGACCTTGTGTAGATACCATATTTCTTAATTTATTAACTTTTAAAAAAATATTTGTACTTATTTCTTCATTTTGGGGAACTAATTGTAAACGTCTACCTTTTTTTGCTGCTAAACCAACTGATTCTTGAACAGGTTCAAGTGGAAGTTTTTTTGTTAAATTTGTACGAATATTATTTAAATTACTTAAAGCAATGCTTCTACGCGATCCTTTTCTTCTACTTTGTGATCCACTTTCTGATGGTGATTGTAACATTTTATCTATTCTAATATAATATTTTATCTTTTTATAAATTCAAAATTATTTTATTAAATAAGATTGATGCTGAATATGAAAACCAAATTGATTTAAATCTTCAACTAAATTATTAAAACAATCAATATTATCATGATCATCATCATAAAAAGTAACTTTATCATATTTTTTCCGTAATATATCATACAATGAAGCTTTTTTAAAATTTGCGGCATTTTTACCATTTTCTAATAGATGTATAATTCCATAATTTTCATGATTATGTAATCGATACCATAATGAGTTCATAACATTTTTATTACTTACTGGATAAATATGACTAATAGGAATATGAACTTGAAAACGTGTTTGAATTAAATGTTGTAGTGTTTCTGGTTTATTTCCGCGTCCTGTTACTAAATAAATATCAATATGGTTATATTTTGACTTTTCTTTTAATATATGAATTTGTTTATCTAATGTAGTACCATTCATTAAATATTGGAGCGATGTGTGATCTGCTTCTTGAGATTCACCTTCACCACCAAATTCTGTGGTATTAACATGATAACCATCTTTAATATACCTTTTGACATTATTTCTTTTGTGAACGTATTCACGGGAGTTTATTTTATCAACAAGTAGATTTTTTTGATCATAAACATAAATATGTGAATTGGATTGAATGAGTGTATCATCCAAATCAAAAATATATGCTTCTTTCATTTTATTCTTTATTATTTTGTTTATTTATTCTTTAAGATCAATTTGTTAAAAAAAGTAAAAAGAGAAAAGATAAAAAAGATAAAAAAGAAAAAAAGAGAAAATATAAAAAAAAGTAAAAAATAATATTTAAATAAAAAGTCATGGATGGGGTTAATCTCTTTAGCACGAAGTGCTAAAGAGAAACCCCACTGCGGAAAAATTACTACCATTGGTAGCAATCCGCCCAGATATTCCATCTAACCACTTTAGTGGTTGATGGATAAACCTTATGTTTCTACCATAAAAATAATGATTTTATAAAAAATGTTTTGCGTGAAATAAAAGTTTATTATCTTTTAAGATATCCGCAAATATAGTTATAAACAAATTATTATTTATATATGTTCAGGATTCAACTTAATTTACAATTGTGTGCCGATCATTTTTATCTGAACATTACAAGAAATTATTTATTAAAAAATATTTTTGTTTTTATATATTTTATTTTTATATTTTACTTTCTCTTCCATTTCAGATAAAAATAATCGGCGCAAAATTATTTTATATAAATATATATTTATTCTTCTCTTTTTAACTTTCATAAATAATAATTTATTAAATAATAAAATCAAAATAAAGAAATTATAAAAAGTGATTTTTATCTTTTTTGAATATAAAAAGATAAAAAGATAGATTAGTAATAATAAAATATATTATACACCTAAAATGCCTAAAGTTATTCTTATTTCCGGATGTAAGCGCAGTGGTAAAGATACCGTCGCAAATCGTCTTATGAATATGATCCCAAACTCCACTAAATTCTCCTTTGCTGACCCTCTTCGCGAAATTTGCTCCATTGCCTTCGGATTTACCCCCGATCACTACGGTGATGACCTCAAAGAAGTAGTTGTACCCGAATGGAATATGTCCCCACGAGATGCTTTAATTAAAGTTGGTACCGAAATGTTTCGCAAACAAGTAGATCCTGACATTTGGGTAAAAGCAACGATTCAACGAATGAAACAGAGCAAAGCTGATTATATCTTTGTTACAGATGTACGATTTCATAATGAAATGGAAATGGTGAAAGCAGCCTTTCCTGATCATCAAACGTATTTAATCATTCGCCCCGATGTCATCCCCAAAAACGGTATCTTTGGAGCACACGAAACTGAACATTTTGCTATTTTACAATCACATCAAAAGTCATATCCTTTTACTGAAATTTATACAAATCATAACCTTGATGATGTGGATATTTGTGTAAAAACTATGTTCCAACGCATTCTTTAATTTAATTTTATTTATTTATATTCAAAAATATTATTTATAAATTATTTTTTTATAAATAAAATACAAAAAACGATTCTCTTTTTGATTGATATAAAGAGGTGTTTCTTAAAATAATAAGAGCATTTATATTTTTATAAAATGGATTTTGAATGCTCGATTTGTTGTAATGACTATACAGAAAATAGTCGTAATAAAAAGATTGAATGTGTTTGTGGATGTGTCGTTTGTAACCATTGTCAAAAACAATATGCTAAAGCATTATGTATGAATTGTAAAGCACACATTTCCAAAGATAAGATCGAAAATCTTCTTGGTAAAACGTTCGTAAAAAGCGTGATTGAAAAAAATAAGATTGAAGAATTGATTCAAGAAGAGAAAGAATTAATGGCAGCTACAGATGAACTAATTCAATTTCATGAAAAAGAAAAAGAAGATCGCGATTTACTTCGCAAAGGTATGGTAAAAAGTTTAGTTCAAAGAACGCGACCTATTATTCGCGGTAAAATAAGAAGTGAATATTGTACAATTACTGGATGTAAAGGTTTGTTAAAATTAGATATAAATACACATAACTATTCATGTATTGTTTGTAAAAAAACACATTGTGTCCATTGTTTATGTGAAAAAGAGGAGCATCATGAGTGTGATAAAAATACATTAGAAACATTAAAGAGTTTAGATGAAGAGACAAAACGGTGCCCCAAATGCGCAACACGTATTTATAAAACACAAGGTTGCGATCATATGAATTGTACAAATTGTAATACACACTTTAGTTGGGAAACAGGAATTATTCGCGATTATGGTTATAATCCCAATACACCTTTCAGACATCAAGATGGGACTTGTCACATTCATTTAGATGATGAACAAATTCCACGTGATGTAATGATATCATTACCATTTGTTCCACCTGAAAAGATTATGAATTTACTTTATGATGAAACAAATTTAATTCGCAAATATTTGAAAAAAGAGTGTGATTACAATAAGATTTTAAATAATTATTATATGGCAAATGATGATTTACGAGTGAAATATATGAAAGGTGAATTGAATGAAGCACAATGGGGACGATTCTTGTATATGAAGTATAAAAGTATGAAATTAAAAGTAAATTATCGAGAAGTGATTGAAATGTATTTAACCGGAATCAATGGTATTCAAAGTAATATATTTAATGAAGTTAAAAATTTAACATCTGAAAATAAAGATGAGTATTTTGAAAGCATGTATAAAAGCATTATTGAACTAATGAAACGTTGTAATGATTGTTTTGATACAATTAATGATGAATTTTATTGTGAAAATGTTGTGACACAATATAAGTTTAATATTCCTGAAGATGTGGAAAAGAGTGATGATTATTTGATTTTATCCAAAAGTAAAGAAAAAGCAGAGAAAAAACCTCGTGTTGTCAAAAAGAAGAAAGTGCAACAAGTGGAAGGAGAAGAAGTGAAAGAAGAAAATAAAAATAGTAGTGAAGTCGAAGATCTTCTTGATTCCATTATTCAAAATAAAGGTTATACTGGAGAAGAAGATGAAGATATAGATTTATCTAGCGAAAAAGATTGTGAAATAAAATTGTTTGAATATCAACATCCTCACTTTGAAAAGATTTACAATATTTTACTTGAACATAACTTTGCTCTTGATCTATCTCCTCTTGGAACGGGTAAAACATACATTTCCGGTAAATATATTGAAATCAATCCTCACTTTAAACGTGTTTATATCATATGTCCGGCATCACTTCGTGCAAAGTGGAGTGACGTTGTCAAAACACATCAATTAAAAAAAAATCGCATTGTCGAGATTTACTCGTATAACGAAGTAGCAGGTCAAAAGATGACACATCCAAAACACGGTTTACTTCTTCGCAATGACTTTAAAACAATGCGTATGGTTGCGGGTATGAATCAAGAGATTGAAATGGCATCTTTTAAAGTATCGGAAAAGTATAAAGAGTATTATAAAAAAGGTGAGTTACTCTTCATCTTTGATGAAATCCAAAATATTCGTAATGGAACATCGTATACAACAATTGCTTGTCGTGAAATGATGAAACATATACTACATAATAAACACGGAAATAAGATGATATGTATATCAGGCACACCTTTTGATAAAATGGAACAAATTGTAACCTTTTATCGAAATGTTGGTATTCAAACACATGATGAACTTGTAATACATAATTGGCATACTGGAGTAAATACTTATAAAGGTTATGCGGAAATTATTGATTATTGTAAAAAGATTGATATCGAAAATAAAAATATTGGTTTTTATAATGAGATTAAAACAAATATATATATGAGAGCAGAAACGTGTAAACAGCGTGCTTATCAACTCTTCTTGACAACCATTTTAAAACATCTATCGTCACATATGAAAATGACTCAGAAAAATAAACATAAAATCACGAATATTAATGCTTTTTATCCATTGTCACCACAGTTTGATAAAATTTGTTTAGCAGCAATCAATCGGATTTTATCACTTATGAATGATGATGGATCTGTTGTAGATCATCAAAAGCGAGTCAATGTTTTTAAAGCACTTCCTATTTTAGAAGCATCTAAATTAGAAATCTTTGAAACAGAAGTAACACGTGCCCTACAACAATCTCCCAATAATAAGATTGTATGTGCGTTAAACTATACTGACAATATTGATGATCTTATGAAACGGTTAGAAGCGTTTAAACCTCAACGTTTAGATGGAAGTGTGAATACGAATAAGCGCGCAGATATTATTCGTAAATTCCAAGAACCGAATAATGAATGTCGTTTACTCATTTGTAATATAACAGTGATTGCGACGGGTATTGATTTGGATGATAAAAATGGCGCATATCCAAGAAAGGTATTTGTATCCCCGACGTATAAGATTATAGATATGAATCAATTGTCATTCCGCTTTTTGCGATCATTAGATACAAAGAGCGATACATTAATAAAATATATTTATACTTTCCATAGTGTAGATAAAAAGGATTTGAAGAAGGCTCGAGAGTACTTTTTGGAAAATCCTGATGAAAAAGAGATCATTATTCCAGTTCAAAATAAGGCAATTCACGATGGAACAGAAATGCGTATTCTTTATCATTTGTCAAAGAAAGCAAACGTAATGAAGAGCATTTCAAAAGAAGATGTCGAATTCCCTTGTGACTTTCATTGTAAAGCAATTTTTTAATTAGAAAATTTGATAAAATTCTTATTTTTTGAATTATTTTTCATAATCGTCAATATATTCTCTGTATTCTTCATTTGATAAACTTTTCATGTAATTATAATCAAGTTTTTGATGTTTATTATACATCGATATTCATACAATCTAAAAATTATTATTTATAATAATAATTCAATTTTTTTTATAAAAAAAATAGCATATTTATTTACGATATATAATTTTTATTTACTTTTTGATTGTAAACAAATCATTCATATTTAATTCTTTTCTACAATAAGGACAACATTGATTGATATTATACCATTCTTCAATACAAGAAGTACAATATTGATGATTACAAGATGTAATTATCATAGATTTTGACTCTAAACAGATGGCACAATCTTCAATCTTTTCAATATTTTTCAAAGGAAAATCATTAAAACTATAAAAGTTGTTTCTAACTATATATTTAATACGTGTTGTAATACTATCCTCATCTACTAAATCAGGAATATCATCATCTTCTACTAAATCAGGAATATCATCAATACTTACATTTACAAATTCATGATTTATTAAATGTACAAGACTATTTGGAATAACATTTTCAAGAAGTGGTTGATTAAAATTTATACCAAATTTTAAATATATGATACTATTTTTAATAGTACCAACAGAAAGTGGTTGATTAAAACACGAATCATAACTAAAAATTAAATGTGTTACACTATTTGGTATCACAGATGTACCATCTACGGAAAGTGGTTGATTAAAATAAGTTCCAAACTTTAAATGTTTTACACTATTTGGAATAACATCAGACACAAGTGGTTGATTAAAACCATCTCCAAACTCTAAATGTGTTATACTATTTGGAATAGTACCTACCGAAAGTGGTTGATTAAAGCGCGAACCATAACTAAAAGTTAGATGTGTTAGACTATTCGGTATCACAGATGTGCCACCTACAGAAAGTGATTGATTAAAATCAACTCCAAATTTTAAATATGTAACACTATTCGGTATCACAGATGTGCCACCTACAGAAAGTGGTTGATTAAAATCCCATCCAAAAGTTAAATGTGTTACACTATTTGGTATCACAGATGTGCCACCAACAGCAAGTTGTTGATTAAATTGACGTCCAAAAG
>JACCDO010368446.1_pt1 | contig 16074 bp, 12 predicted proteins | sample 7446101 | NCBI WGS metagenome assembly JACCDO01 (sample SAMN15323440, study PRJNA562643) | freshwater metagenome | isolation source: river surface water | place: USA:Blue River Watershed | collected 2017-08-16
CATATTACAAGCTAATAATACCTTCTAATTTTCCAACGGCTTCGTAACGAGAAAATATACTGTCCGCATCCATCATGATTTCCTTGATGGTCAAACTGGTATATTTACCTCCACTGCTCTCTCTGGTGATGAACTGAGCGCTTTCTCCAAAAATCATTTTTAAAGAAATCACTTTATCCGGATTGGTTTCAAAAATAAATTTGTACATGTATGTACTGGGCCAATGGTGAATGGCATTTAAACGTTCTCGCAATAGATTTTTTTTCTCCTCATCCATACGGCGAAAGTACGAAATATAAGGGGTTGAGCTAACGCAATCCCCGCATGAATTCATCAATATTCATGCGTTTTTTACCTTCCCATTGCACTGAGGAAGGATAAAACCATCCATCTTTTGTTTTATAACGCAATTGCCCATCTTTGGATTCTTCCACCTGACCTACCGCAGTTTGATCTTCTGACCACTGATGTGTCCCGGAGAAAATCTTCAATGTTTTGTCGCGAAAAAATGTCCAAGCGCAGGGATAAGGGGACATCCCACGAATGAAATTGTGAATGGCTAAACCAGAATCGTCCCAGTTGATTTGCGCAATCTCGCGTGACAATTTCGGTGCGTGACAAGCTTCATTATCCAATTGTTCTTGTGATTGCGCCGTGCCATCCAGAATCATTTGGACTGTATGACAAAGGGTTTGGGCTCCGATGACCATCATGCGATCATGCAACTCTCCCGTAGTTTCATTATCACCGATTGGAATGATTGTTCTCTCAATAACATCACCTGTATCGATATTCTCATTGATAAAGAACGTGGTAACTCCCGTTTGTTTTTCGCCATTGACCACTGCCCAATGGATGGGCGCTGCTCCACGGTATTTGGGCAACAATGAGCCGTGCAAGTTAATTGTTCCCGATGCTGGCATTTTCCAAACCACTTCAGGTAACATTCGAAAAGCGACTACGACAAACAAATCCGCATTCCATTCTGACAAGGCGTTGAGAAATATCGGATCTTTCAATTTTAAAGGTTGAAGAGTTGGAATTTGAGCATTGTCGGCAAAAACTTTGACTGCACTTTGTTGTATTTTTTGTCCACGCCCGGCTGGTTTGTCAGGAACCGTGACTACCCCAACCACATTAAAACCTTCCACCACCAATGCTTGCAATGAAGCAACTGCAAACTCTGGTGTTCCCATAAAAACGATTCTCTTTTTCTCCATGGTTGTGCGCATAAAAAAACGACCTTTCGGTCGTTTTTAAATCATTTTTATTCAAAATTAATCTATCAAAATATCATGCAAATCTAGAATATTGCCTCTGAACTCATTGTAATCAACGTTACCTGTTACTCCGGCAAGTTGATGGCGATCTGTTTTTTGCCAAAAAGTCCAGTTGCATCCGGGAGGATTTTTCCTGTAATCCGCAATCCAAAGATGATAATCGTTACATAGAATGCTCTCCAAATGTTCATTGTACATCCTACAAGGACAATAAATAATTGGACGAATGCCAAGAGAATCTTCTATGACATCAATCCATTGTTTGACATTTTTTGAAATCCAATCTGAACTGGGCATGGTGCTTTTAAATTCAACGTCTAAAACAGGAGGCAGGTCTCCTTTCTGGATATGAGCTGTTTTTAAAAAATGAAAAGCCTGTTCTTTCCCTGAAGATTTGTAGGAGAAAAAATGATAAGATCCCACTTTTATATCTCTTTTAGCCGCTTCAAATTTGTATTTGTGATAAAGTCTATCGATGTGGGTTGTTCCCTCGGTGGCTTTAAAAAAGATGAAATAAGGCTTATCCTTAGCCATTTGATCCCAATCTACTTGTGTTTGATGGTGAGATATATCAATTCCCCAAACAAGGGCAGTGGTATCCAACAAAGAGTCTATATTCGACGAAGATTTATCAGTGGCGTCATGAGGAACCATTGCTGTATTACCGATGAATAGAGTCATCAACAATGACAAATAACCGAGAGCTGCAATCCACTTTTTCATATCCTAAACGATTTTAAAAATAAACAATCTTTCCTACTTTTCAAAACAAAGAAAAAATTTGATCAATATTGCCTTCACGCCATCATAGTTTTTCACAATTCCATCGTGAATAATGCAGTACTCATTTTGAATGTCCTTAGATTTGACACTTAACTCTTCAAACATGAAATGTAAAATTCATTTTCTAAACGTCATTCTTTTTTTGATTGCATGCGTCGCTACGAATGTTGGTCGATCTCAATTGGTCATCAATGAAGCTTCGAACAGAAACTTCAATCTCATCATGGATGAAGATGGTGAAGGACATGACTGGTTTGAGCTATACAACAACGGAGAAACTCCCATCGATTTGTTCGGCTATACTATTTCTGACGCCGACATCATTTCAGAAGGATTTACATTTGGACATTACTTGCTTGGCCCTGATCAATATATCTTGGTTTTTTGCAGTGGAAAAAACAGACAATTTGCTGAACCATTTGTTTTTGTTCATTCCACTGATGGATTTGTGCCTCAGAATGGTTGGAATGACCACGATTTTTCTACACCCTACCAATGGAATGGAGTAAGTAATTTAATCGTCAACACCTGTTCTTACAGCAATACCGGATATACCATCAACAGCATCTTTAACCAAGGTTATACAAGTTTTCCGAGTTCTACAGTTGCCTTTCAAGATGGTGGAGATGGAATCTGCGGGGCACAGTCAGGCGAAGTGCACAACATTAGACCCGTTATGAAAATAAATGGGGTGACCGTTGGTAACTATGACTATGTCAATGGATCAACGGATTATCCTGCACCCTATGGCAACTGGTATTGGGCTGCAAGAAATCAATTCATGATTCGTGCTGATGAGTTGATTGCCGCTGGTATAGCTCCTGGTGAAATTCAACAAATTTCATTTGACGTGAATTACACTGACCCTACTGAATATACCTACTTTCATGTACAAATCAAGCAAGTGGAACAGAGTGAAATGACTACGCTATTCATCAACAATGAAGGAGCCTATTTTCACACCAACTTTGGACTCAGCTCTGCCGGAGACTCTTTGTATCTCTTCAACCCTCAGGGTGAGTTAATTGATGACTTCTACGTCAATTGTCCGACTTACAATGTCAGCCAAGGTAGAATTCCGAATGGCATTGGAAATGAGTTGACTTTTTCCACCCCCAATCCTGCTGCATTTAACAGCAACGATGTTGTGGTATCTGGTATGGCAAGCGCACCTTTGTTGTCAGAGAACTCAGGAGTCTATAGTGGATTACTTTCCGTTGATATTTATGATACCAATCCCAATGGTTCGGTCATATACTATACAACCAATGGAAATGAGCCGACAGTAAATGACAATTTATGGACTGGTAATGCTATCCCTATTTTTCAATCCACTGTTTTAAGGGCAAAATCATTCGTTAGCGGCATGCTCCCGAGTGCAATGACGAGTGCCAGTTATTTGATTAACGTTAATCACTCTACACCCATTGTGAGCGTAACAACAGATGCTGTAAACTTATATGGTGATGTTGGCATATTTGACAACTGGTGGCAAGATTGGGAAAAGTATGCCCAGATGGATTATTTTGACTCCACCGCTCAGCATCAATGGGTATTCTCAAGACAGGCCGCCATGCAAATAGATGGTGGAGCTGGCGGAAGTCGTTCCAACCCACAACACAGTTTCAGATTGGAATTTGCGAAATCCATTTTCAATGAAACTCCTGTGTTACTCCCTTTGATTCCGCATCAGCCAGAAAGGGCGGAGTATGATCGACTATATTTCCGAAACGGAAGCAACCAGTGGCTGCAATTGCCATACAAAGACGCAGCAATGACCGAAATGACAACAAGGGCAAACAACGGTTACTACTCTACTATGCGACCAGTTAGCGTTTACCTCAATGGACAATATTTTGGACTGTATGAAATGAGAGAGAAATTAGATGATGAGTATTTCCAACACCAAGACAACAGTAGTAAAAGTAGCATGGATATTTTGACGCTGAGTTATTGGAACGGCAGTGTACTTAGAGCAACTGCTGGAGATGTTAATCACTATTGGGAAGACGTTGGATATGTATGGGGATTAGATCCCAATGCGCCTGAATACTTAACTACTATTGATTCCATTTTTGACATGACTTATCTCACCGATTACATCATTGGTGAGACCTTTGTCACTAACTATGATTGGCCTTACAACAACATTAAAATTCACCGTAGTGATTCCACTCTCAACAAATGGCGGTTTGCTACAATAGATCTGGAACTGAGTTTACAACCCAATGGATGGAGCGACTGTAACTCCAACGGTTTAGAACACGCCATGGGCAATGGACAAGACAATCCTTTCATTCGCCCTTGGTGGCAGAGTTTAGCCAATCCACAATACCGTCGATATTTCATCAATCGGTATGCTGATGTCTTAAATTCAAGTTATAAAATTGATCGATTATTGGATGTCGAAAATAATTTTTTTAATATTTGGACACCTGAGATGCCCAACGAATACCAACGTTGGGGAGACCCTTGGAATGTTGGTGGTTGGATGCAAGATTACTACAATAGACATTTGCAAATGCAAGAAGAATTGCAATGCAAAACAGAAAGTGTAAGGGGGCAAATTCAAAGTGTGATGGGATTGGGAAATCCAAGAGAATTAACACTCAACATTGAACCGTCAGGTGCAGGAACCATTCATTTGAATACCTTAAACATCAGTGACAGCACATGGAATGGATTTTATTACGAAGATGTTGATATTGACATCATGGCCAACGCCCTACCTGGATTTCTTTTTAGTCATTGGGAAGTCAACAATGTGATTGAAGATACGCTAAACGCCTTTTGGAATGGGTTAATCGATGAGGATAACCTCGTATTTACTGCACATTTCGACGTGGATACTGCGTGGGTCAATTCTGTCTCAGAGTCAAGAGACATCGACGTTCAACTGTATCCCAATCCTGCAATAGACCGAATTCAAATCGTCTCGAACTCGTTCAATAATCACCTTCAAATTTTTGATGTATTGGGACAAGAAATTTTAAGTACTGGCTTTATCGGAAATCAAACCAGTTTGGATATCTCTCGCTTAAGTCGTGGTATGTATATCGCTGTTGTTCAAGCAAAATTAGGAGATGGCAAAACTTGTATTCCGTTTGTAAAAGAATAATTCAATACGATTTAAATCTTTGGTCTTTTAATTGAATAAACGGCTTTTCGAAATAATGGAATGACAACCAGGCCGTGACAATGGTAAGGGCAAAAACAGCCCCGTAGGCTTCTATTTTCATCACAATGGATTCATGCCAATCAGGAAAATAAAATTGAAATCCAGATAACACAATAAACATGACCAAGGGATGGTACACATACAATCCAAAAGAAATTTTACCCAAGAATATCATTTTTTGAAAACGATTTACTCCCCATTGCTTTCCGATGGAGAAACGTAAAATCATCAATAAACCAACAGCTCCAAAAAGGAAATCTCCAATTTTCACGCTTAATCCTATTGTGAAAAAAGACAAAATCACCAACCAACTCAAAACATCATACTTACTAAATATACGCTCTAGAGTTGATAAGTATTTGTGATAAAAAAAAGCGCCCAATCCCCCAAAAGCCATCCAATAAAATGGAAAATGACCTACCCAACTTGCCAATGGTGTTGCACCCGGAATTCTAACCAATAAGTATGGAAGAAAGGGCATTAATGCTACAGATGTAATGGCCAACAATTGAATTCTAGGCTTGGGTATGAAGAAAATCAGTGGCCAAAATAAATAGAATTGTTCCTCGACTCCTATCGACCAAAGGTGAGAAGCTCCTGGCACAGCTGGATAAAACTCAAGCGCCAAATTGGGGATAAAAAAAAGAAAATACAGAATTGGAGATTCCGATCCATTATCCAATTGATGTATCAAGCTGGGATAGTATTGAAGAGAACTTAAAAAATCAAATGATCGGAGTAATAATGGAAGTAAAAAAAAACCAATGCCAACGGTCATGAAATAAAGTGGCCAAATTCTGAAAATCCTACGCATGTAAAATTTACCCAAAGCCACCTTTCCCAACTTAGATTTCTCTTTGATGAGCAATAGCGTAATCAAAAAACCACTCAGCATGAAAAAAACGTGGACTCCGCGTTTTCCGATAATGTAAATAGCCGCATTCTGAACAATACCTGTATCGATGGCTGCTCCAAATTCTCTGTTAATAGTCAGTTCAAAGTGATGAATAATCACCAAAATGGCAGCAATAGCCCTTAAAACATCTAGCCCCTCAAAATATTTTTTATCCATGAGCTATGAGGGCTTAATCAAAGGTTTGAAAAGTACAGGTAAAGAGATTGTTCTTCCATTCTGCTCTACCAATCTCAGTCCATTGAGAATTATTTAAATCACGTTCAAGGGTTCCATACTCCCAATAATCCGGCACCGTCATGGGTTTGTGAGATAAAATAAATTGTCCATTCAGAGGTCCTCTAAAATTCTTCTTTAACCAAAATGCTGTGTAACGTTGAATTCCATTTGTAAAGTTCGATGAATCCACGTCAGAGTTGAGAACGCGAAAAGTCCAATTTACCCATGAACTACCTGAAATATATTCACCCGGACGACCATCTTCTCTTGTTATTGGTAATAATACCCTGCTTCCACTTTGATCTACAAACTCCACTTTTATTAAATCATCACTATTGACGAAGTGATAATGTCCAAACACCGCATGATGTGTAATTCCCAGATATCCTTTACTAAAAAACTGCACTGCCTTACAGCTTTTGACAATGGCTCCATTGATTGAATGCTCTCTGTAATTCAATGGAAGATTGTTTTGAATGGGATGTGCAGAATATATCATGCACGATTGAGCAAATACGCACACCAATAAAAAACACATGACAATGTGATATTTCAAATCATGAAGTGACAGTCCTTTAAACAATTTGACTTCTTTGTCGCTTTTTGGTAGCTCAATGTATGAGATTCCACAGATTTCGTCCGTACAACGCTCTGTTATTCTATTTCTAGAAACCAAGTAATAAATCTTGTTTCCGATGAATGAGACTCCAGGGATGAGAACGATAAAGTAAAAGGGCCACAACAACACGTTGGCTTTAAATACTGCACGGTAGGTGTCAAAACCTTTGTACACTTTTCCTGCTCCATCCACAGCATGGATATCGTCTAATAATCGATCAATGGGAATCTTAGCAATTGCATTATCCATTGAATGAGACGATTGAACCGTTTTAAATTGTATCCGTCCAAATAGATCAAAATGTTCCAAAATAATCTTGGTTCTTGCGCAAAGGGGACATTCACCATCATAATAAAAAGTCACCTTGGGCTGACTCTTTAATTTGGTAAAACGTTTATAGAAACCAACTGGTATCAACAAAACATAAATGGCAACAACGGCCAATGCAAAAAAAGGAATAGGAAAAAAAATCAAAATACCCAAGTGTAAACCCATTCCAACGAGCCAAAATATCCATCGAAAAGCTCTGAAATAGAACAAAAAAATGAAAACCAACTCAAAAAGGATGGTTAAATAGCCTAGAAATAGCATCAACCATTTTTGATTAAGTAATTCCGGGAGTGCTATAAAAGAAGCACAAACATGAGATGCTGGCCACCACATTCCAAGACCTTTTAACCAAATGGGGTCTGTCAGTTTGAAAAAGATAGAATCAAAATAAACCAAGCCGACACCCACAAACAAAGGAACCCAATAACTAAAGACACTTGTTGTTGTTGGCGGATTATAATGAATTTTCGCATTTGAATATCTGAGTTTCAGTATAAGCCGATCCAATGACCAAACGCGAGAAACAGGAATAAACATTATCATGAAGTTTATACCCATGTAAGCATAAAAGACATGGTATTCAAAGTCGCCAATGAATGCTAGGAAAACAATTGAAAAAATATAATTAACTATAGATGACAATCGGGTTACCAAACCAAGCATTAAACAGCCAATACTCAATAGCCATATGAAAAATGCGCCATTCCAATTGATATCCACAAAATGAAGAAATGGAATTCTCTCCAACATAAGATGGCTAAATTCCCACATACGACGAACTTCAAAAAACAATACCAACGAATAAACAATTCTGAACCAAGCCAAGCCTGTAGCATCAATTTCTTGATTGAACTTGTTTCTGCACCAAATAAAAAATTGTTTTATCATACCGCCAAAATTACGTTTGCAATGCGGATAATGTCTTCATCTGTCAATTCAAAATAAAATGGCAAACGAACAAGACAGTCTGAAAATTTATCCGACTGGGATAATACACGACCATCATGTTTATTCTTGTAAAAATCGCTATCATGCAGACTCAAGTAATGAAAGACGGCGTGACAATGTTCTGCCTTTAATCTGGAGATGATCGATGTACGCGTCTCCAAATCCTTACAAACAAGATAAAACATGTGTGCATTATTGGTTGCATAATCAGGAACCTTTGGTAATTCAAAACCGACTCTTTCAGCATGCTCAGAAAGTAGTTCGTGATACAAATTCCAAATGTGTTTTCTTCTATGTTGTATGGCTTCAAGATTCTCTAATTGTGCAAATAAAAATGCCGAAACAATATCTGACGGTAAAAATGATGACCCTACATCTACCCAACTGTACTTATTGATTTCTCCCCTAAAAAACTCCGCTCGATTGGTCCCTTTTTCCCAGAGTATTTCTGCACGTTTGGTAAAGCGTTCATCATTAATGGTTAACATTCCGCCTTCTCCGGCGATGATATTCTTTGTTTCATGAAATGAAAAACAACCCAAATGACCAATTGATCCTAAAGGCCGGCCTTTGTAAAATGAATCAATGGCTTGTGCAGCATCTTCAATGACATAAATTCCGTGTTGATTGGCCAAATCCATTATCGCATCCATCTCACAAGCGACACCAGCGTAATGCACCGCGACGATGGCCTTGGTTTTTGGTGTAATCAAATCTGCCAATAACTGAACATCCATGTTGGGATTGTTTTGCTCACTATCGGCAAAAACAATTTTTGCTCCTTGTCGCACAAACGCCACTGCAGAACTTACAAAAGTGTAAGATGGGACAATCACTTCATCGCCTTCATGAATGTCCAAAAGCATCGCACACATTTCTAATGCATCTGTGCAACTTGTGGTGAGCAATACCTTTCTAAATCCATATTTCGATTCAAAAAATGCATGGCACTTCTGTGTAAACACCCCATTTCCTGAAATCTTACCTGAAGCGACGGCCTGTTGGATATAATCCAATTCCTTTCCCGTAAGATAGGGTTTATTAAATGGAATAACTTTCATCTTCTAACTTTTTAAAAATCGAACTGGTGAGCCAACATACAAACCCCTGCGTGATATATCATCAATTACCAAAGCCCCCCCTCCTAATTGCACATCATCTAAAATCTTGATATTATCGATAACCACTGAGCCAACTCCCAAAAAACAACGCTTACCGACATTGACAAAGCCTGCAAGCACACAGCTTGGACCAAGAAATGAATGATCATCTATATGGCCATCATGTGCTATGGTCACTCCGATATTCAATAACACATTATTTTCAATCACCACGTTTTTATCCAAAACACAACCAGCTAGTACGACATTTCCTTCTCCCATTCTAAAACTTTTGTCAACTATTGCAGATGGATGAATGAGATTGGCAAAAGGTATCTTTCCTTTCCAACGTTCAAACATCATTTGCCTAACCGCAAAATGATGGTAGCCGATACCAATAAGCAATTGATCAAAGTTGCCCTTTTCAAATTGGGCCGATACATCATCTGTCTTTCCGAGAATGGGGAATTCAAAACCCTGCACATTGACCAATTGCTCAGCATTGGCATAATCATCAAAAAAACCTACCAATTTGTATTCAGAAAGTTCTGAAATCAAATGGGCTATAACCTTCCCTAAATCGCCGCCTCCAATAATGGCCAACTTAATCATTTGGCTAATTTAACCAATATCAACCAATATTTTTCACCGTGATTTTATACCTTTTTTTTACGATGTTTACACCTCTTTTCGACCCAATTTGTTCTTCTCTTGCATCACCAATGGGACAACTTCTATCCGACCTTCCTCGGTTGTTTTTAATTTGCATTTCTGATCCAGCCATTCCAATGCCGCCAATACTTCAGTTGTGTAATCTTTTGGTTGACCAACCAGAGCAATCAATGATTCAGGAACAATGCCCGCGACGTGCTCCACTTCATTCCAATAGTCCTGTACAGTGTACCCCATTGAATGGGTATTGTATTTTGACACTAGTATACGCATGACATCGTCTAAAGATCTCTTTCCCTCTGAGGATTGGATGATGAAAACATCAGTAAGAAAAGCCAACAAAGCTCCTTCATTGTAGATGGAGACCTTCCGTCCTGGTGTACCTTTTACATATCCATCAACCCACGTATCAATGGAGCTATCTAAAAGAGAAGAGGAAAACCTCCCGGCATTATTCAGATGGGCGTTGAGCCATTCTAAAATACAATTCATCAGCTTTTCCCAAGGCCAAACACCTGATTGCCACAACATCAGTTCTCCATAGTAGGTTGTGACGCCTTCTGTAATGAAACCCGTAGCGCTGTATTGGGCTTGGGTAAAATCGTAAGGCAACAGATCCTTTGGTCGACAATATTTTACATTCCAAGTATGAAACAATTCATGTGAGGATATTGACAAAATTTCATCATAAAATAAATCATCACTCACCTCCCCCTGCCCCATGACAATCATCGTCGAATTGCAATGCTCCACCCCATGTCTCATTCTGTATGGCGTGAAAATATATAGGTAATGATATTCCTTGACCGGTAAAGTTTCCATCCATTGAATCTGAAAATCCGTGAATTGTTGGATTTGTGAATAATCGCCCAATCTCCATTTCAACGGCAATTCTCCAACACTATGACAATGAATAGTGGCATTATCACACTTCCATTGAATGCTCTGAATGGAGGGGGCAAACATCAGAGGACTATCCGCTAATTCATCAAAATTTCTTGCCTCAAAAGAAAAATTCCCCTTTGCATCAGACGCTTGAATCGCAAGTCCCCCGGCACACTGCCAATCTGCACCCAAAACTACATTGAGTATTATGGGTTCAAATGCACTTTGTTTTATAAAACAAAAAAGATTAACAGGATTAATGTAAAAAAGGGAATCGGATAAAAAACTACTTCCTGCATTGAGTTCGTGGATACACCACTCATAATTCACAGAAATGACCTGCTTTATATTCGACGCAATAACCCAATGGTTGGGCACTATCTTCTCTATTTGAATAGGTGCAGTGTTACCTCGGACTTTGAAATTTCGGGACCACTTCACAAAATTTCCGGCCTCATATCTACCTGGCCGCCAATAGGGAAAATACAAGTCTGAAATGCCACTTTCTATTGAAAATTCAAGGGTAATAGAAAACGCCTTTTCAGGCTCAGTTATCGATCTCGCAATTTTGTATTTATTCATTTCAATAACCAGGAGTTAGGCATCCTGAAGGTCTTTCTATCTTCAAAATGTCACAAATAACCGGTGCGATATCCGTAATATTGAGTTGATTATTTCCCATGACATGGTAGATTTTTTCAGGAAATGACCAATCCCAACCACCAAAGATCATAAATGGAACATGTGTGTCATACTCATAGCCTGACCCATGCGTCGAACCTTGCTTCCCGTACTCAATCCAACCTGGCTTGAGGACATAAATGACATCACCGGATCTGTTCTGATCAAAACCCAACTGGACCCTTTGACTAAAGTCCTCTCTTAAAATCTGATAAGACAACTCGGAATGAGTGAAGGCCGACTGCACCCCATCAAAAGAACATGCACACAAAGCAACATCTTGCTGAATAGACTTTAAAGACAACTTCTTTTGCTCAATAAATGTACGATTCAAGAAAATATTTTGATTGGATTCATTGATAATCCAATCACCAGGACCATATTTCTCAATGATTTTACTTTCTAAATACTCTTCCAATTTATCCGAAACAAAATTCCCCGCGGACAATTTTCTATCCAACATCATGGCGGGATTGTTGGCCACACCATGATCCGCCGACAAGAAAAGGAGATAGTTCTCTCGACCAATCACGGTATCCAAAAAATTGACAAATCCGCCCAAATCTTTGTTCAATCTAAGATAAGTATCCTGCGTTTCTCTGGAATGCGGACCAAATTGATGACCTACATAATCCGTTGCTGAAAAACTCATACACAGCATGTCTGTAATGTTTGAGCGCATTCCCAACTTTTCACCCACAATGGCTGCCTTTGCAAATTCAACGGTCATGGTGTTTCCAAAAGGAGTAGCTTTCAGCAAATCATATTGATTATTCAAGTTGGCCAATTCCGACAATTTGTAAGGAAAAACAGGCTTAATCATCCCCTTGAAAGGAGCTTCATAAGGATTGTTGTCGGGAAGGCTCTCATTGTAGACACTGTCAGGATAAAGCAAATCCCAATCTTGTTTTAATGCCTCTGCTCCAAATCCTTTTGCATTAAATTGTTTGACCCATTGGGGCAATTCTGTCATTCCGTACCAGGAAGAAGTTGCCCAAACATCTTCTTTTCCACCTATGTACCAATATGCCGCATCAGCAGAACGGCCAGCAGGAAGTATGGCTCCCCTATCTTTCAAACTTATACCAATCACCTTAGAGGCGCCATTGGACAACAACTTTAATTCATCCCCAATGGTATTGGCTTGAAGGTGGATGGGTGACATTTTTCCGGCTTCGCTGGATGTCCCAACACCTTGCACCATAGTATCCTTGGCGCAATACTGCAAAGCGTTCCTTTTTTTATCATACCAATCATTGGCAATGATCCCATGGGTTGCTGGAGTTGTTCCTGTAAAAATACTCGCATGCCCCGGGCCTGTATAGGTTGGAACGTAGTTGTAATGCATGTTGGCGCTGGACAACCCCTCAAACAAAAAGGTAGAAAACCCGAATGGATCCAATTTAAAATCACTCTCAAAACGCGTTAAATACTCATAACGCATCTGATCAACGGTTATTCCTATCAACAGTTTTGGTCTTTCAATTGTGGCCAATTCCACCTCAGATGTTTCGGCTTCATACTCAAAATCAGGAATTTCACTAACAAACTCATTTGTCTTACAAGACAACAACGCTGTTACCAGAAATAACAACAAGAAAAGATTTTTCATGATTCAAAAATACAAGAATGAGGACCAAAAACTGGAGAATTCTTTAAGACTTCACTTTAAGTTTTTGCAGCTCTGCGCGCATTTCAAATTCTTCTTGAAATTGCGAAACGGCTTTCAGCACAGACTGATTCAAATAGTCCGGCTCCCACGGCTTTCCAACGTACCTAAAAAGTTCCATGTGATGCAACACCTTTAACACGTTATCCACTTCCGCCTGGCCCGTAAGCATCATCTTTTTGGAGCGTGGACAAATGTCATGGGCTTGTATCAAAAAATCAGAACCCAGCAAGCCAGGCATTAAGTAATCAGAAACTATCAAGGCCAAAGGTTGTTCATGGCTATTGCACAATTCCTTCACCAATTCCAATCCTTCATAACCACTAGAGGCGCGCTCAATAACAACATTGTTTGGAAGAATTCTTTCTAACTGAATTCGAAGAACCTCGAGAATAAAAGCATCGTCGTCTACTAATAATATGGTATACTGATGTCCCATTAAATTGAACGGGCATTTTGTGCCAAAGCGTTGTGAATAACATGAACCAAATCTTCTTCACTCCAAGGTTTCAGCATCACCTTATCGATGGTTTTATTGTCCACTAGGGCTTGCGCTTTGTCTTCTTGAAGTTGACCTGAAAGAACAACGACTTGTATTTTGGAATTGATCGCCTTAACATGCTTTGCCAATACATCACCGTTCTTGGAAGGCATAATCCAATCAGAAATGATGACGATTAATTCAACACCCGTTGAGCTAATCTCATCTATTACCATAATGGCTTCATCAACATTCTGGGCAAATTCCAATAAATGGCTTTCACCAAAGTGCCGCTCCAACTGAATTCTTAATGAGTTCAGAACCAAAATATCGTCATCGACAGATAGAATTGCCGTTTTCATTCTTCCATTTTTTTTGGCAAAGTAATGATAAAACGGGTTAAACGCTCTTCACTTTCGCAAACAATGGACCCGCCTTGCTTCTCCATAATTTTACGCACGATATTCAATCCTAAACCCGTGCCCTCTCCACGCGCCTTGGTGGTAAAAAATGGTTCAAAAATTTTCTCTACTATTTCATTGGGAATCATTGGGCCATCATTCGCGACATTGATGATGTGATGTTCTTCCGTTTCTGCATATTCAAATGCAATCATGCACGTATTACCTGAAGCCTGTAGTGCGTTGTTCACCAAATTGGTCCATACTTGCGACATCTCCTCAGCCAATCCGTAACAAACAACATCATCCGGAATCGCATTCACCACCCGAGAACCCTGTTTTATTTTATTCCACATGATGGTCAAAACCGTATCTACATTTTCCTTTAAATTAAAATGCGATTTTTGCGCCGATAAATTCCCATGCGCAAAACTATTGAGCGCTTTCACCACTTTGCTGCCCTGATCAGAGGAGGCCGTGGTGGTATTGATGCTTCGGAGGATGAGCACAAAATTTAGACTTAATTGAAAAATTTGTTCGGCCTTTTCCAATTTGAGCCATTGCTTAATTTCATCATCGATGGTGAATATTCCTTTCTGAACGAGCATTCTAGCCATTTTGGATTTTGTTCTGTCCTCCAGTTCCAAATCATGCATCTGGGTCACAACCTTTTGGATGTACTGCCGTTCCTCCATGGTGGATAGGTTGATAATTTGAGCTCGCTCATACAATCGAATGGCCAGGACCAATTCAGCTGGATCCATTTGGGCAATGAGTTTCATTACGCCATCTGTAAACAGATACTTCAAATTTTCACCGGATGCTTTGATGGCGCCCAAAGGTGTATTGATTTCATGCGCAATTCCTGCAATGAGCATACCCAAGGTGGACAATCTTTCTTTACTAATAATTTCTGATTGCGCCAGTTTTAATTCATCCACTGATCTCTCTAGCGCTGCTGTTTTCTCTCTTAGCTCAGATTCTGCGTGGGTTAATTGACCTACGAGCTGAGAAAGCTTTTCTTCATTCTGTTTGCGCTCAGTAATATTGTGCAAGTATGCACGCAACAATTTTTTCTCTTCAAGCAAAAAAAGATTGATTTCAAAAATTAATCCTTCGTAATGAAACTCTCCCTTTTCTTGATCCAATTCCAAATCATGAGAGGTTATATTCAAAGACAACAGCAAATCAACAAATGGCAAGTCCAATAATTTCCCCAGAATTCTTTTTGCCGCAGGATTGACATAATTCAACTTGGCGTTCAGCATGTCAAATTCAATAACAGGATTGGGATTCTGCTCAGGAAAAAGCGCGAGGTTAGCTATGTGTCTGGTTTTTTCCTCTACTGCTTTTTCTAACCCTTCATTGATGGCTCTGATTTCAGCTCTGGACTCCTCCAATAGTTTGACATATTGCTCACGCTGTAATTCCATCTCTTTGCGCTCTGTGATGTCATTCTCTACAGCCATGTAGCCTGTAACATCTCCTTTGGCATTGACCAATGGCACGATGTTAATGGCCAACCAGTATTCATTTCCTGACTTCCCCTTATTCAATAACTCTGCCCAAACAGATTGTCCTTTTGACAACGCCTGATTGATTTTATCAATCTCCTTTCTATCTGTTTTTTCAAATTGAAACATCCTTGGAGATTGTCCAATCACCTCATCCATGGCGTATCCGGTGATTTTCACCGCACTGTCATTCACCCATTGAATTTTTTTCTCTTTGTCCGTTATGATGACGGCATTGGAAGTCTTTTTGGCCACCAAAGACAAAATACTCAACTCCTCCTGAGCATGAATTTGTTCAGTGACATCCTGAAGCACCCCTGCCAACTTAAAATCATTGGTTACCACGTCCTGCACAAATTCTCCAATACACTTCACCCAAATGATTTCCTGATCTTTTGGCC
>JACCDO011273193.1_pt1 | contig 16074 bp, 20 predicted proteins | sample 7446101 | NCBI WGS metagenome assembly JACCDO01 (sample SAMN15323440, study PRJNA562643) | freshwater metagenome | isolation source: river surface water | place: USA:Blue River Watershed | collected 2017-08-16
ATCTAGCGAAAACTCAAGGGATATCCACAATCGTTCTGCACGCTCAGGTTTCTGCCATTTCTTTTTATGAAAAATTTGGTTTTATAGTCCAGGGATCCATCTATCAGGAAGCAGGTATTCCACATCGTAATATGATTCTCTTATTGCCAATCTCTAGCCAATCCAAATGACTGTCGCCCCTACCCCCTATTTACATCGCGTCTGCTATTCAGACACCGATGCTGCTGGCTTTGTTTATCACGGTCGCTACCTCGAAATTTTTGAGCGTAGTCGAGCTGAATGGCTCTACCAGAGAGATTTGAGTCCCACTAAGTTAGTTAATGAGTTCGGCATCCTACTTCCAGTACGCGAACTCAAGATGAACTTTTACAAACCTGGCAGATTGGATGATCTACTTTATATCGATCAAGTGATCGAACATCGAGGTAGAACGCAAGTTGCCGTTAAACAAACTGCCAGCCGAATGATTCAGGATGGCGATACCGACGACTTGCAAATGATTGCTAGCGCTCTATTGCATATTGTTTGCGTTGATACAAAAACGCTCAAACCTAAGGCCATTCCTGATTGGCTTTTCATAGACTGATGACCCCATGGCCGACGGAAGACTACTAAGCTTTGTAAAACAATTGAGTCAATTGCTTGAGACTAACCCAAGCGAGAAGATTATTTTTACGCAAGGAAAAGCACTACTCGAAGAGTTGATTGCTAAGGATGACTGGCTTGCGGAAGAATTTACCAAGCCACATCCTCAGTACTACCAACAATACTTACTCTACGCAGATCCTTTTGATCGCTTTTCGATCGTCAGCTTTGTTTGGGGTCCAGGTCAGAAAACACCCGTACATAACCACACCGTATGGGGCATGGTGGGACAGCTTCGGGGAGAAGAAAAAGGTACTCCTTATCACCAGCAACCTGATGGCAGCTATAAGCCAGGCACTCCTGTGATTTGCTCACCAGGTCATGTCGACACAGTTTCTCCAAATACCCATGATGTCCATGAAGTAGCCAATAACCATCAAGATCAAACCTCTATCAGCATTCATGTTTATGGTGCCAATATTGGTAAAGTGCAGCGCTCTGTCTATGACCCCATTACAGGCCAAGAAAAGACCTTTATCTCAGGTTATGCCAATACGCTTGTTCCAAATCTATGGGCCACTTCACAATAACTTCGCTTTAGTCGCTGATGACTTAAAATAGAGGTTCTTACTGCAAATGCTTTAGCGTAGCAGCTCACCCCATTGGCCGGGATTGTCTTTCAATTGAATACGGGCCAATTCTTCATTGGTTCCTATGTTATTCACAGATCTCGGTTTATCCGAACCCCTTCTTCGCGCAATTGCTGATGAGGGCTACACCAGCCCTACACCCATTCAGGCCAAGTCGATTCCGGCCGTCTTAAAAGGTGGCGATTTACTGGCTGCTGCACAAACTGGTACCGGTAAAACAGCCGGCTTTACCCTGCCCATCCTACAGCGCCTCACTAGCAGCACTAAATCCGGAGGGGGAAAGCGCACACTCAAAGTGCTTATCTTGACCCCCACGCGTGAATTAGCAGCTCAAGTTCAAGAATCCGTGATGACTTACGGCAAATACACCAGTCTTAAATCCGCTGTGATCTTTGGTGGTGTAGGTGCAAATCCTCAAATCAAAGCGATTGCTGCAGGTTTAGATATTTTGGTTGCCACACCCGGTCGCCTTTTGGACTTAATGTCGCAAAAATGTGTATCACTCAATGACATAGAGATCTTAGTTCTCGATGAAGCAGACCGAATGCTTGATATGGGCTTCTTGCGCGACATCAAAAAGATTCTGGCAGTCCTCCCTAAGAAACGTCAAAACCTTTTGTTCTCAGCAACTTTTTCTGATGAAATTAAATCCTTAGCTGATGGCTTACTGAATTCACCAGAGTTGATTGAGGTGGCTCGCAGCAATAGTGCAAATGAAGCGATTGCCCAATTAATACATCCGGTAGATCGCAATAAGAAACAGCCTTTACTGGCACATTTAATTAAGGCCAATGATTGGAAGCAAGTACTGGTATTTACTCGCACTAAACATGGCGCAAATAAACTGGTTACCCAACTAGAAAAAGATGGTATTACCTGCATGGCCATCCACGGCAATAAGAGTCAGACTGCTCGAACTAAGGCATTGGCAGACTTCAAGGCAGGTAAATTAACCGCTTTGATTGCCACCGATATTGCCGCGCGTGGTATCGATATTGATCAATTGCCTCACGTTGTGAACTATGACTTGCCTAACGTATCAGAAGACTATGTGCACCGCATAGGACGTACAGGTCGAGCAGGATCAAATGGTGTAGCCGTCTCCTTGGTTTGCGTTGATGAGCATCAAATGCTCAGAGATATTGAAAAACTCATTAAGCAGAAACTTCCACAAGAAGTGATTGCTGGATTTGAGCCAGACCCTAATGCGGTTGCTCAACCGATTCAGCTTCGCAGTCAGCAACACCAGCAATCCAGGAAACCGGGAGGCGCCGGCAAGCCTGCCGCTAAACGCAGCAGCCCTCCCAAAAGAAGTTTTAATCGCTAGGTCATCCGATAAAATATTGGCCATGAGCTCAAATCTAGAACCGCGCCTAACCTCTCTATCTCATGGTGGCGGTTGTGGCTGCAAAATTGCCCCAGGCGTTCTTTCTGAAATCCTGAAGAGTGTTCCTCAACTGCCCTTTCCAAAAGAGCTGCTCATCGGTATCGAAACTTCAGATGATGCTGCCGTCTATCAAATTAATGACACCCAAGCGATTGTGGCAACGACTGATTTTTTTATGCCGATCGTTGATGACCCCTATGATTTTGGAAAAATTGCGGCAACCAATGCCATTAGCGATATCTACGCCATGGGCGGTACACCTCTATTTGCACTTGCACTAGTGGGAATGCCTATTAAGATCTTATCGAATAAAACCATTGCACGAATACTAGAAGGTGGTGCTGAAGCTTGTCGTAGTGCCGGTATTCCGATTGCGGGTGGTCACACAATTGATTCTGTTGAACCTATCTATGGCTTGGTGGCCATTGGCATAGTTGATCCAAATAGAGTGAAAAGCAATGCGTCAGCCAAACCTGGCGATGTACTGATTTTAGGTAAGCCTTTAGGTGTTGGTATTCTCTCTGCCGCCCTTAAAAAAGATCTTCTCGGTCCAGATGGTTATCGCGAGATGATTGCCAATACCACTAAACTCAATGCAGCCGGGCCAGATCTCGCCAAGCTTGCTGGCGTTCATGCACTAACTGATGTCACCGGCTTTGGTTTAGCCGGTCATTTACTCGAACTCGCTAGAGGATCAAACTGCACTGCACACATCGACTGGAGCCAGGTGCCCCTACTATCGAATGTTCAACAATTTGCAGACGATGGTGTCATTACCGGCGCTTCTGGCCGTAACTGGGAAAGCTATGGCAGTGAAGTAAGTATTCCAAGTGATTTCTCTTTAGCACAACAAGCGCTATTGACTGACCCCCAAACTAGCGGCGGCTTATTGGTATCTTGCAGCCCCGATTGCGTTAAGGAAGTGCTGGACATCTTCAATCAACACCATTTCCTAGGAGCGCACGTCATAGGCCAAATGAGCAGGCGTCAAGAGCGGGCACTCGTAATTTCTTAACTGGTTTTCTTGAGATGAAACACGCTCGAGAAATCCAACTGTCCATTTCCAGATTGGCTATGGGACTCATAAAGCGCTCTAGCCATTTTTCCCAACGGGACATCTGCATCTAAGTTTTCGGCATTCTCAACTGCCAAACTTAAATCTTTTAACATCAAATCCACACCAAAACCACCTGCATAGCCTTTTGAAGATGGCACGTTTTCCATCACCCCTGGACATGGGTTGTATAGCTCAAGCGCCCAATTTCGACCTGAACTTTTAGCCATGATGTCTGATAGAACCTTTGGGTCCAAACCATTTGCAATACCTAAGCGTAAAGCTTCACTAGTACCCAGCATCTGAATACCCAATAGCATATTGTTGCAAACCTTCACAGTTTGACCGGCACCACTCGCTCCCGCATAAAAAATATTCTTCCCCATTTTTTCTAGCAAGGGACGAGCACGTTCCAGATCTACCGCCTCACCACCCACCATAAATGTCAAGGTTCCCGACTGAGCACCCGCAGTACCGCCGGAAACAGGCGCATCGATCATAGAAAAACCTTTTGCTTTTGCAGCCGCAGCTACCGTTTGTGCAACTTTTGGTGAAATCGTTGAGCAATCTACAAGTAATGTTCGTGGGTTAGCGTGAGCTAATAAACCATCATCACCAAGATATAAGCCTTCAACGTGCTTAGAGGCTGGCAACATGCTAATCAGCACTTCAACATCCTGTGCTGCCGCATTCGCATTAGCGACTACCTTACCCCCAGCAGCAGCAAAGACCTTTAATTGACTATCCACCAGATCAAATCCAGCAACTTCATGACCAGCCTTCACTAAATTGATGGCCATTGGTAAACCCATATTTCCCAAGCCAATAAATCCGATTTTCATATTCTTCCCGATGCAGTGTTAAGGATTATTTTCTAGCGGCTAAGTAATGCACGCCATTTGGTCCATAGGTTTCAGAATGAAGCTGCTCATGCTCTAAATGAAAAACATCACCAGACTCATAGTTGCTAGTAATGCCTGCAACTGTTAATTCAATATTGCCACTCAAGACGAGCGCCATAACCTCAAATGGATGCGTATGATCCCCCAATGATCCATTTGGCTCTCGGACTACCTCTACAGCCGGAGGATAGAGCTCCTGCTCTAGTTTCTGGAGAAATTGTTCACGATTCATACCTCAACTATAGCGCGGTTATAAACTCCCTACATTGGGCAATCTAAGTGGGGATATATGACTTTCAAAGTAATTGGCTTGATGGAGCTTACTAATCAAAATGCATTTGAGGAATACCGGAGTCAGGTAGGTCAAACGGTTGAACTCCACAAAGGAGTTATCTATGGGCGCGGAGCCATTACAGAGATCTTTTGGAATGAACTCGATTGCAATCCTTTTAGCACTTATGTAGAGCTGCACTTTCCTAGTAAGGAGGATGCACATGCATGGGTCAAGAGTCCGCAATATCAGGCATTAGTATCTGTGCGTAGTCAGGCCATGAAACTTACTCTATTTGGCGTGACTCTCTAGATTGAGGCAATAAAAAAGCCTAGCGTTTTACGGCTAGGCCTGCAGATCAATGAGATAAGAATTACTTCTTAGCTTCCATTGCCTCTTTTGCTGCTGTAATTTCTTTGCGACGCTCTTTGCAAGCACCAGCAATTTCTTGTAAGGCTTTACGAGCACGTGCAGCGGATGCCTTAATGCCCTTTTCAATAAATTTTTCGTTCTCAGCTTTGTATGTTTCAAAAGCAGCTAACAATGTATCGTGTTGTGACATCTTGTCTCCTCATCATCTAAAAAATATACATTCCAACAACGAAATCAGTATATCCCCATAAAAACTACAGAAAATGACCGCTTTCATCAGGGATAACGCCTAGAAAGCAGGGATCAGCCAAAATGAGTAAATTAGTAAAAAAACATAATGGAGACCGTCATCATGCTTAAAAAGTTCATTCTATTAGCGCTAACTGGGCTCTTTGCCCTTACGGCTGGCGCCCAAACGACTTCCTGGCCAAGTCCTGGCAAGCCAATCACCTTTATTAACCCCTTCCCCCCTGGCGGTGCGGTTGACGCTTTTGGACGCCCCTTAGCCAAGCAGCTATCTACTCAACTGGGCACTTCGATTCTTGTCGATAATCGCGGTGGTGCTGGGGGTACTGTAGGTGCGGCGGCAGCTGCCAAAATGGCTCCAGATGGATATACCTGGCTTCTTGGTGCAGTGCACCACTCTATTGCCCCGAGCATGTATCTCAATCTACCTTATGACATTACCAAGGATTTTGAGCCGATCGCCATTATTGGTAGCGTTCCACACGTGATTGTTGTGAACCCCAACAAGTTTTCCAAAAATGATCTGAAATCCATCATTGAAGAGATACGTAAAAATCCAGGTAAATTCAACTACGCATCTACAGGGAATGGCACCTCTCAGCATCTAACTGGTGAATTATTCAAGATGCAAAACAAGTTATTCATCACACACATCCCCTATCGTGGCACTGGTCCCGCGCTGCAAGATTTAGTTGCTGGTCAAGTCGATATGATGTTTGATACCTTAGCAGGTGCAGCTCCTTTTATTAAAAGTGGTCAGCTCGTTGCAGTAGCAGTAGCAACATCAAAGAGAGTGGATGCCTTTCCAAATATTCCCACCGCTCAAGAGTTAGGAATCTCGAATTTCATCGTATCGAGTTGGTATGCAATGTGGGCAATCAAAGGAACTCCAAAGGATATTGTTGAAAAAATGAGTGCTGAAGTACAAATCGCACTTGCCTCGCCTGAGATCAAAGAGCGTTGGGCAGGATTAGGAGCTAGCGTTCCCAAGATGTCACGCGCTGAACTTTCTACCTTCATAAACCAAGAAATCGTTCGCTGGAGTGAAGTTGTTAAAAAATCCAATGCCAAATTAGATTAAAAAAAAATTAAATAGAGACAAAATGAGTATCGACACCAAAAATTATGAATTTGTTCGGAACAAACTTCTCAATAAAGAGGAGATTGCACTCTTAGATGTTCGCGAAGAAGATCCTCATGCTCAAGAACATCCATTATTTGCCGCCAATCTCCCCTTATCTAAAATTGAATTTGATTCCTATGGAAAGTTGCCCCGTAAAGACGTGCCCATTGTTACCTTAGATGATGGCGAGGGTTTTGCTCAGCTCGCAGCTGAAAGACTCATTGCATTGGGGTATCGTGATGTTTCCATATTTGCTGGTGGCGTTACAGCCTGGAAGGCTGCGGGTGGCGAGGTTTTTAAAGATGTCAATGTTCCAAGTAAATCATTTGGTGAGTTTGTTGAATCAAAGCGCCACACCCCTTCCCTATCAGCGCAAGAAGTAAAGCGGATGCTTGATTCCAAGGAAGATGTTGTTGTTGTAGATGTGCGTCGCTTTGATGAGTACAACACTATGAGTATCCCAACCGGCATCAGTGTGCCAGGAGCTGAATTAGTTCTACGCGTACCGGAATTAGCACCCAATCCTAAAACGAAAATTATTGTGAATTGCGCTGGTAGGACGCGTAGCATTATTGGCACACAGTCTCTGATCAATGCAGGCATTCCAAATGAAGTTAATGCATTGCGCAATGGCACTATAGGCTGGACCCTTGCTGGGCAGGATTTGGATAAAGGTCAAACCCGTCGCTTTTCGGAAGTCAGCAATAAAACAGCTGAAGAGGCTGCTGATCGCGCAAGAAGCGTTGCTGACCGTGCAGGTGTTAAACGCGTTAGTCTTGCTGATATCAAATCTTGGCAAGACCAAACAGAGCGAACCACCTACTTTTTTGATACTCGTACCCCCGAAGAATATGAAGCCGGTCATCTACCAGGCTTTCGTTCTGTACCCGGTGGTCAACTTGTGCAAGAAACAGAAATGACAGCACCCGTCCGAGGTGCGCGCATTGTGTTGGCCGATCCCAGTGGCGTTAGAGCAAATATGCCCGCATCCTGGTTGGCGCAAATGGCATGGGATGTCTATGTACTGGATGGTCTCAATGCAAGTGATCTCACAGAAAAAGGGGTATGGAAACCGCCACTACCTGCTCTCCCCGATGTCAATCTAGTGGATGCCAATACACTTTCTGGCTGGCTAAAAATGGACAGCAATACGATCACTATTGATTTGAGCACCCATGCTAACTACATCAAAGGCCACATTCCAGGCAGCTGGTATGCCCTGCGCTCCCAACTGACTGATGCTCTGAAAAAAATTCCACAAGTTGATCGCTATGTTCTCACGAGTAATCCGAGTGAGCTTGCCTGCTTTGCAGCTCATGAACTGGAAAAACTCACCAATGCAGAAGTGTATGTTTTAGATGGTGGCACTCAAGCATGGACGAAGAGCGGATTGGAGCTAGAAAAAGGGGCGAGTCACTTGGCATCATTACCGCTAGATCGTTATAAGCGCCCATACGAAGGCACCAGCGTTGACCCTAAAGCAATGCAAGCCTACTTAGATTGGGAATTTGGCTTGGTTGAGCAGCTAGGCAAAGATGGCACCCACCACTTTTGGGTTCTTTAATGCATGTAATTAGAAATGCAGTTCAAGTACTAGGGGTGCTGCTTTTCTGCTGTGCTCTGCTAGCCTGCGAGCGAGATAGCTACACAACCTGGAACTGCCTCTCATCAGCAGGAACCAAAAGCAAAATGGTAACCAAAAAAGCCCAGATGCAATTTTTGGATCGACAGTTTGACTATTGTGGGAGTCTAGGAGAGCGTAGCTTCTTCTCAAAAGCCTGCCCTGCCAATATTCAAGATGCTGACTTTGTATTTACTCCCGCATCGGGATTGCTTCATGGCAATAATCAGGATTATCAGTGCAGCGCACTGTAATGCGATGAATCGAATCAGCCCTAAGAAATTACTCCTCAGCAAATGGACAGCAGTACATCCTATTGCTAAACAAAAGCATTTTTTAGTTAGCAAATTGATCCAGCCAGAAGATCTTAGTCAGCCGATTGAATTAGTCGAGATTGAGGCAGTCTATAGCAAGAAAACCAAGCAAATCCCTTGGAAAGAACTTCGGGACAGTGATCTCTGGATTCAGGGTTGGAAATAAAAAAGCTGCCCTTATCGTTATAAGGGCAGCTGATTTTGAAAAGTAATTGAACTAAAGCTTATTTCTTACCGGATGACTTCTTTACCATGTCATCGATATTCTTTTCAGCAGTCTCTGCCACTTGATTCACAATTTTACGACCCTCTTTAAACATCTTTTGACCAGTCGTTGACATTTCATGCACTACCTTGGATAACTTATCAGCATGAGAAGGCATTTTATTTTCCGCATCCTCTAGCCAAGAAACTAATGAACTGCGAACTTTCTCAAGATGTTTCTCAGTTTCATCAGCAGCGCTCTCGCCAATATCCTTGAGCACAGACTTCACCTTCTTTTGATAAGTAGCGGCTCGTTTAGCAGCTTCTTTTGCTGCTTCCTCCTGCAAACCTTTTAATTTTTCTAAGTCATTTTTTGCGGCTGACTTCGCGCTATCCATTGCATTCTTCATACCCCATTCCATCTCAGCAATATGATGTGCCCCCAGATCCTTGGCTGCATCCAATAGCTTGTGGGAATAATCAAAAAGTTCTTTTGCCTTTTCTTGCTGCCACTTTTGAAAATCTTTTGGGTCCATTTCCACTCTCCTATGCATTTGTTTTCAAGAAATTTTGCTATATAAGCCCTATCTCCACTCTATACCCAAATAGGAAAACTGCCAATTCCCCCTCTTCCCAGCATTAAAATAAGGGGTATGAGTGAACGTCAAAACCTATATGAGAGCATCGGGGGAGTCGATAAGATCGATGAACTAGTAGATCGCTTCTATGACCTCATGGCCTTAGAGCCCAGCTTTACTGAGTTACGAAATATGCACCCTCACGATTTATCGGACTCCAGAGAAAAGCTCAAATTTTTTCTTACTGGATGGATGGGCGGCCCCGATATCTACTCTCCGAAATATGGTCAGCCCATGTTACGCGCCAGACATCTCCCTTTTAAAATTGGAATGATAGAACGCAATCAATGGCTAGCTTGCATGTATCAAGCAATGGAAGATTGCGGCATTCATGAGGATGTTGGCAAGCAACTAGAAGAATCTTTTTTCAACACAGCCGATTGGATGAGAAATCAGCCTAATTAATCTACCTTTGCTCCAGCCTGTTTAACCACCTTTGCCCAGCGCGGCATTTCTGCAGTCAAAAACTTAGTAAATTGATCCGCATTCAGGTATGCAGGATCTGCACCCTGATCAATCATCTTATTTTGAATGTCCGGGCTCTCTAAGGTCTCTTTAAAGGCTTGACTTAATCGATTGACTGCCTCGGGTGGCGTACCCTTAGGTGCCAAGATTCCATAGAATCCAACAACATCCAATTTTGCAACACCTGTCTCGATAACGGTTGGGGTATTGGGGAGCGCTGGATTACGCTTGGCACTGGTTACTGCAAGTGCTTTGACCTTATCTTGCTTTGCATAATTGGCAGCTTGCGGCACTGACTCTGCCATAAATTGCACGTGCCCTGCTATTAAATCCGTAAAAGCTGGCGCACTCCCCTTGAAAGGAATGTGGACTAAAAATATCCCTGTCTCACTTTTAAGCATCTCTGGAACCAAATGAGAAATTCCACCATTACCGGCAGACCCGTAGTTCAATTTGCCTGGATTAGCTTTAGCATACGCAATAAACTCCTTTAGCGTATTCACTGGAACATCTTTATTCACAATCAGCGCCAATGGTTGCTGCGCTGTCCGCGCAACCGGCTGAAAATCCTTAAGAGTTTCATATGGTGATTTGGTATAGATAGCTGGATTAATTACCATGGTACCGGTATTAGCCAATAGCACTGTATAGCCATCTGCAGGTGCTTGAGCAACAAACTGAGCGCCAACCGCACCTCCTGCACCCGCCTTGTAGTCCACGATAATGGTTTGGCCAAGTGATGCCTGTAACTTTTCAATCAGTAATCGAATATGCGCATCTAGAGGCCCGCCGGCAGGAAAGCCAATAATGATTTTGATTGGTTTTTCGGGATAGGCAGCCTGAGCAACACCCAATGTGAATAAAAGAGCAGTAGCAAAAAGGAATGTCCTGATGATTTGTAAAGGCTTAGTCATATTCAATGTATCTTAAGTTTAGCTATTGTTACTTTACCGCAAAGAGAATTCACTCGAAAGCTGTTTAGGTCAGAGCATGAGCACAGGCATAACCACTTGCCCAAGCCCATTGGAAATTATGCCCACCTAAATGGCCTGTTACATCAACACACTCTCCTATAAAGAATAGGCCAGAATGCTTGCGTGACATCATCGTTTGACCATCTAGCTCTTTTGTATCAACGCCACCGAGCATAACTTCAGCCTTCTTCCAACCTAAAGTTCCTGCTGGCTTAACGGACCAGTTGGTCAGCAATTCTTTTAAGGCCTGGCGATCTTTTTTAGAGACCTCAGCCCATTTGCGTCCCAGTAAATTTTTTTGTTCAGCAAAAGCCCTTGCAAGTCGCTGAGGTAGAGCAGATGCCAAAATCGTTTCCGTTAGCTTTAAGCGATTTTCTTCGTTATTAAATAACTCATCACAATTAAAGCCTCCGGGGCGCTCAATTGCACCCAGCCAATCCACATGAATGGGCTCGCCCTCTATCCAATAACTACTTGACTGCAATACTGCAGGCCCAGATAAGCCTTTATGTGTCAACAGCAAATCCTCATTGAAGTGGCAGGCTCCATAACGATGTCCTTTTGAACCAGAAGCAATTCGAACGGGAACACTTAGACCTGCAAGATCGCTAAGATTGCCGAATGTATCCGCCGTAAACGATAGCGGCACTAGAGCTGGTCTAGGTTCAACTACTGCCAAGTCAAATTGTTTGGCAATATCTAAAGAATAGGCGCTTGCCCCAATCGCTGGAACCGGTAAACCGCCTGTAGCCATCACTACAGCCCTTGTGATTTCAAGGCCATCATTCGTTTGAACACGCCATTGGGCATCTGCTTGAGTAATGGACTGAACCAGTACCGGATGACGAATAGTAACCTTGCCCTTTGCACATTCACTCATCAGCATTTCAATAATTTGTTTTGCGGAGTCATCACAAAAGAGTTGCCCCTGATGTTTCTCGTGATATCCAATCCCATATTCACTCACAAGCTTAATAAATTCTTTTGCTGGATATTTGGCTAAGGCGCTTTTTACAAAATGGGGATTCAGGGATAAAAAGTTGGCTGGGCTACTATGAATATTCGTGAAATTGCAGCGGCCACCACCACTAATACGAATCTTTTCACCTAGGATCTCTGCATGATCAAGTACCAATACTTTTTTACCTAGTTGACCGGCGATACCAGCACAAAACAAGCCAGCAGCGCCGCCGCCAATAATGACGGCATCCCATATCTTGCTCATAAATTAATGAAAGCGATCAATGATGTCGGAAGAAAGCTTGAGCCTCTCCATATGCATCTTGGTATAGGCCTGCCGGAAATTTTTGGTCATGGAGATCATGGCGGAGGCAGTCCAAGCAAAAGCAAACATTCCAGAAAATGCGATGATGACAGCTAACATCTTCCAGCCACTTGGAAGTATGTCTTCCATAAATCCCATAGCGGTGTATGTACTGCCAGCAAATAAGATACTGTCGCCTAAATTAGGTAAAAGCTTAAACAGATATAAAGCAAATCCCCATAGCACGATCTCCGCAATATGGGCCATAAATAAAAGAAATACGCTGATATAAAAACAGATGCTCACAGAAGCAAATTTCTTTTCTGATAGCAATAGGTAGGATTTGACTTCATAGCGCTTAGCGATTTGCAGAAGTAAAACGCCATGAAAGATCATGACTACGATCAACATCAAAGCCCCTAATAGGTAGGCTGGAAGATCTAGTTCGGTGGCAAGAGTTTGGCTGGTATTCATATTCTTAAAACTAAGGCCATTTTACAGGGGCATCAAGCAAGTTGATACCAGTCTCGAATGTACTGCCAAGCCTCCTGAGCAGTTTCTACAAAGTGCACCCCGTGCATGTCAATTTCATCAATAACGCCAAACTCCATCATTTTTTTGAAATTCACCATTTCAGTCCAAAAAGCTTTACCTACCAGAATGACTGGGAAGCGATCAACCTTTTTGGTTTGCATCAGTGTCAATACCTCAAACAACTCATCAAATGATCCAAAGCCGCCAGGGAATGCAACTATCGCCCTAGCCCTCATCAAGAAATGCATTTTTCGAAGAGCGAAATAATGAAAGCGAAAACTTAAACCCGGGCTGATATAGGGATTAGGATGCTGCTCCCTAGGTAAGCTGATATTGAATCCAATGGTTTGATCACCAGCCTCAAATGCTCCACGATTGGCGGCTTCCATAACTCCTGGGCCGCCGCCAGTACAGATGTATAACTTATTGTTACTCTTCTTTTGCGTAGCGTTGTACTGGGCTACCAAACCACCAAACTCTCTTGCAGATTCATAGTAGCGGCTATGCAGTAAAGCTTTTTTTGCTTCCTCCATCTCTGCTGGAGTAACAGCCTTTGCCTCTAGGTCTAGAGCTCGCTCATAACTAACAAAACGGGTTGAACCAAATACGGTAATGGTGTGCTCAATACCATGCTCATTCAACAGAATTTCTGGTTTCAGCAGTTCAAGCTCAAAGCGAATGCCGATAGTTTCACGACGAGCAAGAAAAGCCTCATCATCAAATGCAAACTTATAGGAATCGACTGAATTATCCTCAGAAATCTGGCTTTTTTTGATATCCAAAAAGTCAGTAATAGTCTGAGAATTATTTGTTGGGAGCTTAGAGCTCATGCTGCAACCTTTGACGGATAGAGTAGCTCCATATTACCTTTTAGACTGAGTTAGCCCGAATCTCAGGGCTTATATTAGAGAGACTAGTATTTATACCTATCCCAGAGAAAATCGAAGTCTAGGGGATTTTCGGGATTTACCCCACAAGCAATAAGGTTTAATATTGACACAATATCAACCAAATCGAAGGAAAAGCAATGAGCAACCGTTCAATCATCATCATGGTGCTAGTTTTAATTGGTGCCACAGCCTATTTACTCATCAAAGGCGACGGCGACATTGATATGGGTGGCGAGAAGCATGGCGCTGAAGCAGCTCACATGGAAGATGCCAAGAAAGATGCGCCTGCAGCGGCTCCAGTAGCCCCTGCTGCTGCACCAGCAGCTGATGCTAAGAAGTAATTCTTCGCAATGAAAATAAAACCGCGGCTAGCCGCGGTTTTTTTATATCATTTGCCCATGAAAATCACCCTCACCCTACTCCTCTTTTTCTTTTCTCAACTAAGCTTTTCACAACCAATGAACCAAGTTGACGCCAAAATGATTCAATCCTTTGCACCTACTGGCACTTTGCGTGTCGGCATTAATTTAGGCAATCCTGTTTTGGCTGGCCTTGAGGCCAATTCTCAAAAGCCAAAGGGAGTAACAATCGATATTGCAAATGAAATCGGTAAACGCGCTGGTATTCCGATTGAACTAGTTCCTTTTAAAACAGCTGGCTCTACAGTTGATGCAATTAAGGCCGGAAACATTGATCTCATCTTTGTTGCAATTGATCCTGTTCGTGGCGCAGATGTCAGCTACACACCACCCTATATTCAGATTGAAGGCGCCTATATGGTCAAAGCTGATTCCAATCTCAAAGTAAATGAGGACGTAGATCGTTCTGGGGTGGAGATTGTTGTTGGTAAAGGAAGCGCGTACGATCTTTTTCTTACTCGTGAAATAAAAAATGCTGCCCTACTTCGTGCGGCTAGTTCACAAGCAGTCGTAGATGACTTTATGGCCGGCAAAGGGAATGTAGCTGCAGGCGTCAAACAGCAGCTAGAAAGTGATGCCAAACGCTATAGCAACTTACGCATGCTTCCCGGGCGATTCATGGTGATCAATCAGGCCATTGGCATTCCGAAGGCTAGACCTGAGTATGAAAAGACGACTATTTATCTAAGCAGCATCATTGCCGACTTAAAGTCCTCAGGATTTGTAGCTGAATCTATGAAACATCATGGTATACAGGGCGCTAGAGTAGCCGAATAAGTAACGAGACCGAGTTAGCATGAGTATGTATGCAAGCGTTCAGGAATGATCACTTGCTTCCAACCCAACTCTTCCCGAATGCAGGCGGCGAATACTGAAGAAGACTCTGCTTCGCCATGAACTACAAATACAGTTTTGGGCGCTTGTTCAAAACCTTTTAACCAATCTAATAAACCCGCTTGATCCGCATGCGCAGATAAACCTCCAATGGTATGAATGGAAGCCCTGACTGGCACCTCTTCCCCAAATAAGCGTACCTTTTTTACTTTATCGACTAAGCGTCGACCTAAGCTGCCATAGGCCTGAAATCCAGTAATCACAATGGCGCTCTGTGCATGGGGAAGATTATTCAGCAAGTGATGCACAATTCGTCCTGCATCACACATCCCACTAGCAGAAATAATGATAGCCCCACCTTTAATTCGATTTAAGGCTTTGGACTCTTCAACATCAGCAATAAAGCGTAGATCTACAGCATCTAGGTGCTCTTTGAACCAGCTGAAGGTATGTTGTGTTTGCTCATCCAGTTGAGAGAAGTAGCGTTGGGTCAAATGGGTCGCCGCTGTCGCCATAGGTGAATCAACCCAAATAGATAAATGTGGCAGTAATTTTCTTTTAACCAGATTGATAAGTAGAAATAAAATTTCTTGAGTACGACCTACAGCAAAGGCTGGAATCACAATATTGCCGTGACTGTTAAGTGTTGATGTAATGACCTCGATCAACTCCTTTTCAGTCTCTTCCAGACTCCGATGTAAGCGATCTCCATAAGTAGACTCGACCACCAATACATCCGCCTGAGAAATGAGATCTGGATCCGGCATCAAAACCTTGCCTTTCATGCCAATATCACCAGTAAATACGCAGCGTTTGCTCTGCTGCCCATCTTCCTCAATATCGAGCACTGCAATAGCTGAGCCCAAAATATGCCCTGCATTACTAAAACTCAGATGAACTCCAGGAGCCGGCTCAATCACCTGCCCATAATCCAAGACCTCAAATTGAGCCAAACACATCTCCACCTCTTCACTTGTATAGAGAGCAACGGGCAAATCTCCGTGCCACTTTCCAAGCTTTTGCTTTCTTTCGGCTCGATCTACATCTGCTTTCTGCAAGTAGGCACTATCTGGCAATAAGATCTTCAATAATTCATAGCTAGCTTTTGTGCAATAGATGGGTCCGCTAAAGCCTTGAGCGCAGAGACGTGGCAAAAGGCCGCTATGATCAATATGGGCATGGGTCAGGACGATGAATTCAAGATCTTTCGGTGGAAATGGCAGTGGCTCCAAATTCTTATCACTAGCTTCTCGCCCACCCTGGAACATCCCATAATCCACTAGGAAATGTCGTACTCGTCCAGAATGCAGAAATTCTACAGAATGAC
>JACCDO011318670.1_pt1 | contig 16072 bp, 19 predicted proteins | sample 7446101 | NCBI WGS metagenome assembly JACCDO01 (sample SAMN15323440, study PRJNA562643) | freshwater metagenome | isolation source: river surface water | place: USA:Blue River Watershed | collected 2017-08-16
CTCATAAATACTTATACGACCATTATACAACTCTAATACCTCTGAACTCGTTAATTCCCTATTCACGTAAATTCTAAAATCATCTATTCTTCCACCGAAATATTCATAAGTAGTTCCATTCCAATATCTTCCTATCTCATAATTATGCGTTGGTGCTGATATACCATTATTGACAGATAAATTACTTCCTACAACAAAACCATTTCTATAAATATTCCTTGCTCTTGAAGTTGAATTATAAGTAAATGCATAATGATACCAAGTATTAGTAGCATCACTTACTGTTGCTGTTGTTGTATCACTTGCTCCAAAAAAACTAAAATCTACATTTGTTGCATTTCTATGACCTACATAAATAGTATTATTTGTTCTTGTTCCTGCTGCATCCTGAGATGAATTTCTACTAAACACGTATTTTGTAGTACTTACGCTAGCTAAATTTACCCAATACGAAATTGAAAAATTCTTTGCATTCAAATTAACATTTATGTTAGATGAATAAGAAGTTAAATCATTATAACTGGCACATACGTTTCCTTTTACACCAGTTGCGGTAGTTACATCAACATTAGTTGTCATATTAAAACCATTTCCGGAACTATCAAATCCTATATTTGCTGGGTTATTAAACTTATACCAGACTGTTGGGTTTATTATTGCACCTGTTGTGCTATCTTTAAGAACCGAATAAGAGTTATTGCTGCTATAAATAACACCACCTGCACTTAAATTACTTACATTTATAAATCCTTCTCTTCTTGTTGTATAATCTGAATTGTTAAATAACAAAGCATAATTACCTGTACCTATTTTTATTGGCGTATTTTCATTGTTGTAATATAAATAAGAATTAGGGTTTGCAATTGTAATATCATCGTTAGCAATAGTGGTATAAGTAGGAGTTCCAGTATAAGCAGTTACACGACCATTGTATAACTCTGTTACTTCTGCTGCTGTTAAGACCTTTGAGTAAATCCTGAAATCATCTAAATATCCACTTATCATAGGATTATTAACTCCTGTTGATAATAATTGTGCTCCAAGACCATTATATGTTGTAGTTAAACCAAATGATGGAAATTTTGTATTTGCTGCTATTGACACTACATTAGCATTATTTAGATATATATTCCAATATCCAAGTGTAGATATAGTCCAAACGATATGATACCATGTTAGAGGAGTTATATTTATATTACCTGATGTTACTCTGGTACCTACACCATTTGTAAATACATCAATATAAAAATATTGTGTTCCTGCAAGAATTGTAAAATCTGACAAAAATGTATAACTACCATTACTAAATGAAAATATTTTTTGAGTATAACCACCACTTGAAGTATAATATAACCAAAAACTTATTGATATACCTGTTGTATTATTAATTCCATTAAAATCAATTGAACCAGGTAATCTAAAATAATGCGATGCAGGAGTACCACTTGTATATCCTATATTAAATCCAATAGCACCATTACCTTTAACAAAAGTACTTGTTTGAAAAGTGGCATCACTAACTACACCAGTATAATTATTACCACTGCTATCAATTAACATTTGTGTAGCATTACCATCAAATTTATACCAAACAACAGGATTAATAACATTACCATTAGTATCTCTAATTAGAGGATAAGACCTATTAACAGGTAATGAACCAACATTAATAGCACCAGCAGCAGTAGTATTGAAAGTTGTTCTATAAGAGGTTCCTTGTGTAAGAGTTATGTTACTAGCTTCGTTATTGTATTTCAAATAAACTGGAACGTTTGTATAAGAAGAAGGAACAGTAAAGAAATTACTATTATTACTTGTAATAAAAAATTCACTAACGCCATCACCACCGCCTTTTGCTGCGATGAGGTCATTATTACTTAAAACAATTTTACTGTGACGATTAGCAAAAACAGAAGTACCACCAATACCAATATTTAAATCATAAGTTTGATTTTTGAGGAATTGGTAGTCAGTAAAAACGACTTCACCATAACCACCCCCACCAGAGAAGGTGCCGATACCACCGGAACCACCAGCACCAACTAAAAGAACTTCACAGAAAGTATCATTAGGAAATGAGATTTTATTATTGGAAGTAAAAACATAAGTTCTGCTTTTAATATCAGTATTAATAGGATTCAAAGCATTGCTTAAAGAAGGTAAATAATTATAGTTATTGCTATTAATAAGATTATTGTTATTGCCAGAACTATCAATAAAATCAGCAGAATTAAATTTATACCATGCCAATGGGTCATCTATATAAGTGCTCGTGGTATCAGTATTCATAACACCATTGACAACAACATCACCATTACTGGTTATTTTAAATACTTCATTTTTGTTCGTCCCCAAAATAAGGTCATTATTTTCGGCATTCATTAAAACAACTTTTTGTTGTGAAGTTTTATACAATTGGAGGCCATCATTTATGGTATCTCCCGTAGTAGCGTCAGTCATCATCAATCTCACTTCGGTATTTGGAGTAGTTTCTCCTATATGTAATCTTGATTGTGGATTATTAATCCCAATGCCAACATTACAAGAAGTATAGGTAATTGTACCAATATCTGTTATAAAACCGCCACCGTTTCCAGTACCACTTCCACCACCACTTCCACTTCCAAAAGAACTTGCACTTGTAATAATAGTTCCATTAAGATTTAAACTTGAAATAGTTATATTTGAAGTTTTAATGCTGCCATTACTGCCAAGGTCTAATCTGAAATTAGGGTCGGGATTAGTGATACCAATACCAACGTTATTACTACCAATGATATGAATGATATTATTAATGCTAATAGGATTAAAGGTATTATTACAAGTGACATTTTTAAGTTCAATATTGGTATTAGTTAAAGAAATTGCTAATTTGCCATAATTACTATTATTAATATTACTTGTATCAACAAATGCTAATTCTCGTCTATTATTACTATTAGTAAGAAGTTGAAGACCTACGCCAAAATAAGTATAATTATTTTGAGAATTAGAAAAATTCAGGACACCTTTACCAGAAATTTTAATACCAATAGAATTCGAGGATGAGTTATTATTAATATGAGTATTCAGGATTGCATCATTTATAAAAGAACTCATCCAATCTTTCTTAATAATAGAACAAAAAAAAATTAATTGAAATTTAACCAATAGGATTTAAGTTCATTTACATATAAATGGTTTTGATGATTAAAAGAACTGTTGTCGTGACAACGATGAAGACATAAAATTTCATCCAAATTAAAAAACTTCTTTTTTTGTATAAATAACTCTAACCAGAGGTTATAATCTTCAACTCCAACTTCTTTTTGATTATTATTCCAATTATTATGCCATTTTGCAAGTTCCTTTCTTATAATAGCACTAGAATTAATAACGGGATTATAATCAAAAAAGTTAAAATCTTTTAAATCACCGAAAGGAAGTAAAGGGGAATGACTTTTATCGCCAAAATAGCGACAATTAGTTCCAACGACGTCATAGGTATTTAAATAAGGAATTTGTTTTTCTAATTTTTCTGGAAGCCAGATGTCATCCGCATCAAGAATAGCAATAAAATCATAAGAACAATCTTTGACCATTAAATTAAGGGTATCTGTTTTTGTATTACTATCGTAATAAATAACTTTGATGTTATAAATATCAAGGTAATTTTTATTATAAACGAGTTCTCTGGTTTTTATTTCAACTTCTGAATTTTTTTCAAAACCATTAATTCCAATAATAAGTTCCCAACTCTTATACGTTTGATTTAAAACCGAATCAACGGCATCTGATAAAAATTCAAAACCGTTGTGTAAAGGAATTAAAATAGAAATCATATTCGTTTTTATTTAAATATAAAATAATAATCTTTATATAAGAACAAAAATAAAATGGATGAGATTATAAAACAAGCACCTACACATATAAGCGTAGAAACCCTACAAGAAATTTATGAGAAAAACAATAAGGACACCATAAAAACTTTAATGGAATTATGGGAAATTCCAGAACCCTCATCTTCCTTAGAAAAACCTCAAAAGACAGCAGTACAGTTAAAATGGGATGAGGTAAGGGATATTTGTGATGAATTTGATACAGAAATGTATAAACAGATGAAAAGAATATAAATCTTCATAAGAAATAAGGGGATAAAAGGGAAATGAAAAAGGAAGAATTACCGATAATATTTATAATAGATATTGATAATACTTTAATAGGGAAATCACAATCATTATTGAAATTCAAGGAGTTAAGTAATTTCATTAGAGATAGTTGTAATAGGAATAAGATAGACAACAAGGATGACATATGTAAGATAACAGAAAAGATATGGGAAGAGAAGGTAAATGAGAAGTTTTTTAGGCCATATATGAAAGAATTTTTTATGGGAATAAAGGAAACTTATAAAAATGCGGAATTTTTCGTTTTTTCAACAGGTATAAGTACATATGTAAAACGAATGGTTGGATATATAGAAAAACATTTAGAAAATAAGATTAAAATAAACAAACCTTATTTTAGTAGAGAAAAATCATTTAGAGATGAGAATTTATATCATATCAAGGATATAAATGTATATGATATGGAAATAATAAAGGCATTAAAGAAAAAATATCCAAAAATAGAAACAAAGATAAGTGAGGTCTTAAATGAAAGAACGATAATAATAGATGATTTAGAAGTATGGGATGACGATTATAGACACATAAAAATTAAAGGTTATATGTATGATCCTATAATAGAATTTGATTATTTTTTATTGAAGAAGATATATGAAAATCAATACTTATATAATTATGTTTATAATAGTGAAATCTTAGAAATAGAAAGGGGCGAAAGTTTCAATGAATTCTTATTTAATTATCATTTATATATGATGAATTTATATAAGAAAGTAGAAACTCATAATAAAACAGAAATAAATGATAATCAATTCGAGAAATTATTGAAATTAATAGTAAAACTCAAAAATAAAAAAGGAAATATTTTCACCAAAAAAAACCTAACTAACATAAGTAAAAAGATGATATCATCCATATAAGCATTAAACGTATTTCTATTATTATGGTTATGAAACAAATAAGAAAAGGTGCAGGAGCGATATTAATACTAAGTTGTGTAGGTTATTTCTCTTATAAGATTGGTAAAGATTTAAGAGATGCTAGAATTGAATGTAATAAGCTTAATTTAAAGTAATTTTTTATTTTTATATTACAGATGAATAATAAACATACGTATGAGAGTTTATATGCAACAATAAAGGAACAGTATTCAAGGAAAGTAAAAGAGGATACTGATGAAGATGAAAATCAAAAAGATAAGGAAAGGAATAAGAAGAAGGAAGAAAGAAATAAGTATTTAGAGAAGGTAATAAATACTTATAATAATCCTAGTGCAGCGAATATCGAAGATGTTCTAAGAGAAACAACTGGAATTAAAAGGGAAGAAAAGGAGATTGATAATACTTATGTTTATATGTCTGGATATGGATATAAATAACTTTACTTAAAGAAAGATATATATAAAAAAAACATAGAAATAAAAATGGATGAATATCTGTTAAATATAAAAACTGTTCAAGCATCAACAATAAAACTCGTGATAGATGCTATGAAGGAGATATTAATGGATGTGAATTTAGAATTTGATGACACAGGCATGAAGATAATTGCCTTAGATAATACCCATATAGTTTTCATTCATTTAAAATTAGAGGCGGATAAGTTTGAACATTATTATTGTGAGAAGAAGTTATATGTGGGTATTAACATGCTTAAATTTCACATGCTTATAAAAACAATAACCAACAGTGATATTCTTTCTTTGTTTATATTAAAAAATGACCCTAATATTCTTGGAATTACAATTGAGAATGGTGAAAGGAACGTGAAGACCACATATAAACTTTCTATGTTAGATATCGATATCGTAAATGCGGAAATACCACCGCAGGATTTTAATACGATAATAACGATGCCATCCGCATATTTACAGAAGATAATAAGGGATATGCACAACTTAGCGGAATATATAGAAATTAAGAATGTTGATAATCGTTTAATTTTGAGTTGTCAGGGCGAGTTTTGTTGTCAGGAGACGATATTAGGAACTGAGAAATCTCAGAATATTAATATGAAAAAGACGGATGATAATTCAAAAGAGATTATTCAAGGAGTTTTCAGTTTGAAGTATCTAAGTATTTTTACCAAATGTACTAATTTAAGTTCATCAGTTGAAATTTATTTAAAGAATTCATATCCAATTATTCTTCAATATAGCATAGCTTCAATGGGAACGATTAAATTATGTTTAGCACAAAGGAGTGATGACTAATGGAAGAGATGAGGGGTTTAAGTTGTTCTTCTAGGACTACTTTTTTATAGTAATTAGGATGTTCATTTTCTAAGTAATTAAGCATAATCATAATAATTATTTTATTGATGGGATTTATATCATCTTCGACGTTATTTTTATGAAGATAAATAGAAGAGGTTATATCATTAGTATTTTTGTTGTTATTTAAGGTGATGTAATATCTGAATTTATAAAGATTGGTGATATTTTCAAAGAGGGTATTTTCTGCTAACGAGATTTCATAAATAAATTCATTGTTTTTTTTATTAAAGGTTTCTTTGATATCCAGTTGGATAAAAGAGATATCTTTAAGGATTTCATTGAGCATTTCTTTTAGAATAGGGATGAACATAAATAACTTACTTGTTTTATAATGTTTGGTAATAGAACGTGTATTATCGTCAATAACGGTAATATTTTCATCATCAACATGAAAAAGCGTTTTAACGATACTAATATTATTTCTAATAAAACTTTTAAAGTTTTTAGTATCCTTATTATTATTCATAATTAATAATTAATAATAATAAACATAAATTTAAATGTTTTCTAAATGCGATTTATACATGAGGGTTGAATAAGGAGGTATAACGAGATTATAATTATCCTTAGATAAGTTATTGTTATTTTTAATCCAAATACGGATGATATGATAATTCTTTTTGGGACTAATAGAAATACCATTAATACTTTCAGAGATTACATCTGTTTTTCCAAGGGTTTCGCCAAGCATCATGCTAACAACTTCAAATAACTTTTCAACACATTCATTTTTATTAACTTTAAAGGAAAAACAACCTCCATTACGGTTATTTTCATCTTCCCATCTCGGCATTATATGTTCTCTCATGAAAAAAAACATACCTCGATGCCATAAATCTTTAAATGCCTTAAAAACATTAATGAAATCTTCGATATTACTAATAGTAGAAATAAATTTATAACTGTTATTCTCCCAATTCATATCATAAGGGTCATGAAAATAAAGGTTCCAAATATCATTAAGATAAATGTTATTATTATTCATTCTAAAATTAATCTTAATATTAATCCTAATATTAATTTTAAATAAAAAAAATTAAATTCTAATTGAAATCGAAATCTTTAAGCAGCAGCAGGTTTTGATTTGGGAGGGAAATGATGGGAAATAAGACGTTGGAGAATGAAGAAAGTAACCTCTTCACCTTCCTTTACGTTAAGAATAGCTTTAAGTTTATCATCAGGAAGGATGATACGGCGGTTAGTTGGCTTATTAAGGTTATGTTCCTTCACGTAGTTATTAATATAACGGGTGATTTCGGTTCTTGACTTCTCAGTTCCATGTGGAACACCGATAAAATCACAGAGTTCATCTGAAATCTTGTTGGGCTTAGCAAAACCAGAAGGAGATTTACGGGCATTCTCGCGCTTCTTTTGGATTTTATCTACAACCTTTTTAAGTTTATCATAATCCTTAACGACTTGTTTAACCGCTACTTGAATTTCCTTATTTAGATTAGTGAGAGCAGCGAGTTTTTCAACTAATACCTTTACGAAATTTTCACTGCTACTTACAACCGCACTACTATCAACGGTTTCAGTTGCATCACTTGTAGTAGAAGGAAGGACAGCAGGGGATGCAACAGGCTCAACTACATCAGTTGGAGTTTGGGATACTTTTGCGGATTTTCCCTTAGTAGTTGCAGGAGTACTGGCAGGTGCCGCAGCAGGGGCTTTCTTGGTAGAAGCAGGAGTTGCAGGTGCAGTAGCTGGGGTTGATGCAGGAGTAGCGGGAGTAGAACTTTTCGCACTCGGTTTGGTCTCAGTTGATTTCTTCGCAGTTGTCATTTTATTATATTTTTTATTAATTAATAAATCTTTATATATTTTTCATTTTTTTAAGAATTCTTATCATTTCGTTTTTATCTGCGTCTGGCAAATTATACCATTTTTCTTTATTAATAGAATTATAAATAAAATTCACAATAAGATTACCCTTATTAATTCCCATACCATTTTTCATTACATTTAAAGAAAAGGGTTTTATATCTATATCAATAGTTTCGTTATTAAAGAATTCAAGTTCTTTTTTTGTTCCTATAAGATAATCAATAATATCTATATTCATATCATAATAAATATCTATTCGAAATTCATCTTCATCCTCATCATTTTCCTTATAATAGAACCCTTTGTTTATAATAGGGTCATTAATGATATTCATTTGTATGTTTATTTCATGTTCGTTGTCATTATTATCGAAATAGTTAATGGTATGAGAAGGATAATTTTTACAATTGAGGTTTATATAAACAGGTTCTTGTACATTTTTAAGGAAAATTCTTAATTTCTTTTTATGATTATTAAAATAATCCGCAATTTTAATATCCACGTTAATATCATGTTTTTTAACTTTTGATTTAAACTTATTAAATACGTTTGTAACAAAACTTTTAAAGAGGTCACTATTCATAATCGAGTCAAATGTCTTCTCCCAATCTTCCGTATTCATTTCATTATTAAAATCATAATCATTACCATAACCATTACTATTACCATAACCATAACCATAATCATTATTGGATTTGATGATAATATTATATGCATTAGTAGCATCCATAAAGAATTTAATTTTTTTATTTTTTTCGTTGATATCAGTAATGTTATTTAACTTATCTGGGTGCGACATGATTGCAATTTTCTTATAAGTTTTTTTAACATCTTCAATGGATGAATTTAAAGGCAGATTAAGAATTTCATATGGGTTCATACTTAAAAATATAAATATTTATGTTTTTAAATAATAATAATAAATAAATGGACATTGATATTAATAATTACATAGATAATTGTATAAGTTTAAAGGATAATCATTATGATATTGCCTTTATATCATATCAATTATTGAAAGATAAATATAAATATGAAGGCAGGAATAAATGGAATTATTATGATAAGAATAAAAAAGAATGGATAGAGGATATAAACATGAAACAAATTAAAAATGATATCAAATCAGTTGTTGTTGGCAAATATCTGGAAAGAATTAAAACTTTAAATAATAACACAAATGACCAAGATAAAGATTTAAAAATAATGAGATTGCTGCAAATTGCAAATAAACTCAAAAACGAAAAATTTATCGTGGATTTAATTAAGGAACTTAAACAATTTTACAATAATAATGACAACGATAACAACAATTGAAGATTATAAGAGTATTTTAAGAAAGAAGTTTAATAATACAGACGAATATAATATTCCAGGTATTTCGGATTATATAAATGAAATAGATAGCATTTATGAAGACGAAAATAAAAACATATTTATTCGCGTTTATTATAGAAAAAACAAGGATAATTTAAATAAGACTTTTAAAAAACAAGTTTTGAGAAGAGGTAGTCATGTATATAAGGAAAATAAAAGAAAGATAATAATTCATTTGTTACTGACACCATTAAAAAAGATATTTGAGCCAGTTTTGACTGCAAAGAATGTGAATAGTGGTTTTACTTATTTAAGAAACAACGAGATATTCATATTTAGAAAGGAAGATTTTCCAAAAGTAATTATACATGAATTAATACATCATGACCCATATATACATGTGGAGAATGTGAAAAAAGAAAATGAGACGAGAATTAAAAATCATTTTGATTTGAATGAGAAAACTAATTTTATTTTAAATGAGGCAATAGTGGAACTATGGGCATGTTTAAATCATCTTTTTTTCATAAGTAAGGAATATAAAATTCCATTTAAAGATTTGTTTGAAATTGAATTGGAATATTCCTTATATAAATGTAATCAAATAAGGGAATTGCATATGAAAGAAAAACAAAAAGGAAATAAGTGGTATGATGAATGTAATATATTTGGTTATTTTATTTGTAAAACTATATTATTAAATAACTTGAATAAGCTAACAGTTATATATGAGTTCCCATATGACGATACAAAAATAAGTGATTTTATAATAGAAAATTCAAAATTACCAGTAGTTACCGCAAATCCTTATATAGAAATAAATGGAGTTAGATATCAAAGGGATGACAATTCTTTATGTTTCATGTTGTTAAGTGATTTGTAATAAACGTAAGTAAAAATGGAAAGAAAGATAATTAGAATAAAAAGTCCTGTAATTTTATAAAACCACGCGTATTTATTTATGATACAAGTATCACTCATTAAATTTAATTCTTATTAAATATAAATGAAAAAAATAAAAATTGATATTTATTTATGTTTTTATTCTTATTAAAAAAAGAAAAGAATGAGAAATCATCGTTTTACCGAAGAAGTTGCAAAATTCATGATTGATTATAATCATAACTTTTATATAAATGATATTAGAGAGTTGGTTAGTATTAATCAATATGGAGATGATATCTCAGTATATTTGACGAATATTATTGAAATCTTAGAAAGACATTTAAATTCTCTGAATAATAACAATACTACCTTTTCAAGTATCTTATTTACTTATAAGAGAGCATTAAAAACAAATATTTATAGAATTCTGGAAGATAGAAATGGAATTGAATGTTGTAATAAGCTTATTAATAAGGATTAATATCAATAATTATTTTTGTTTTTGTTTTTATTTATAAAAATCTAATTTGAGGTTTTGCATATAATCTGGATATTTATTCATGATATTATTATAAAAATCTTGATTAAAGAAATCAGTAAGGAAGTATTTATTAATAATGGTATCTAAGTCTTCTTCTGTGATTTCAAAAAAAGGTATATTTAATTTCTTTAAATAATTGACAAAACTATTCATATCGGTACTGGAATTATTAATGATAATAGGAATGACTTTCAAACATAAACTTTCATAAAATCTGTGTGTATCTATACCATTGCCTCTTACACATAAACAAAATCGATGTTCAGCTAAATCTTTTAAATAATCATGATTGCTTCTGTTATTAATAGTTTCTATATTATACTGATTTAAATATTTATACACTTCTGCTCGATATTTGAAAGTTTGTGTATTTAAATTAATATAAACATTTTTATTTTTTTTGTTATCTTTTATCATGATATCATATAAGAGAGGTAAATTACCATGTTCCCACATACTATTAGCTATTCCTATTGGAAGTAATTTTAATTTGGCATTATCTTGATAGTAATTAAGATTTTGAGCATAGATTTTTTTAATCTGAGGGTTAAATATTAAATTCTCATGTAAATTTTTATGTCCAAAAGTTTCATCACCGTTATGTAAGTAAATAGTAAAAGTTAAATTTTTATCTAAATGTTCTAATACAAACTTAATAAAATCATCAATTAAATAATTATAAATAAATAAATTGATATGAGTTTTATTAGATTTTTTTAAAGTCGAATTAATATCATTTATATTGATATTATTAAAATCATGAATAAAAATAAGATTTTCATAATTGACAAAATTTAATATGTTTTTATGAAAATTGAAAGTAGAAGGAATTATAATAACAAAATCACATAAACTTAAAATTCTATCACCACTTATAATTTCGTTTAAATTCATTTAATAATAATTGTTAAAATATTTATTTTTTTTCAAACGCAAATTAGCCTTCTTCATGATTTTATAATTCAGACGATTTTGTTTTAAAAGTTCTCTCAGGGATTTGATATTCATATTAAAATTAATTCCTGTATTATAATCATCATCATAATAATAATCACTGTTGGTATCATCAGTGATATCAATAATGATATCGAAGGTCGTTGTATTATTCATGTTTGTTTGTGATGAATAATAATAAAAAGAAATTCATTTTTTTTGTATTTAAAGAAAAGTATTTAAGGAATTTATTTAAGATTGCATAAATAAATAGTTTGATTTATAGAAGAAAGCATATCATCCATTATATTTTGAATTTCAGAACAAGTTTTAAAGTGTTTATTTCTGATGCTTCTTATTTGTTCTCTACATGTTTTTAAAAATTCAATCATATTAGAAGTATCAGTATTTGCAGTCATATTTATTGAAAATAATTCTAATGGTTGTTTTTGATATTTACCCATATAAACTTCTATTAATTTATCAGTGGAACTACTTAAAGAAGAATGAAGGTCATCTAATGCCTTATGAATAACATAAGACATAGTCGCCCAATGATATAACTTTATTTGTCCTAATAATCCTAAGAAATACTCAAATAAAGCAGCATTTCCATTTCCATTCATATTCGCACTTGCACTTGCAATAGCATTTGCACTGGCAATAGCACTTAAATTCGCAGATGTATTCATGATTATTCTTATTTCTATTCCTATATGAAAATAATAAAAATAAATTTCTTATTTTACGAATAAATAAAAAAATGAATATTTGTTATATCTATTATTTATTATAAACAATGACAACAAATTCAACGAATAATTATTTCTTCGGAAAACAAACCACGAATACTCCTATAACTCCTTTTGGAGGATTTCCATTAGCACCAACGACTACTCCAATTCCCGTGCCAATATTTGGAGGTTTTCAGATGAAACCACCAGCTCCCCCCACAACAACTTTTGGAGGATTTCCATTAGCAACACCTTCAACTGTCACCACTACTCCTGCTTCTACTTTTGGAGGATTTGGGGGTTTTCAAATGAAACCAATGATAGCAACTAATCCTTCTGCACCATTATTTGGGGGAGGAGTGATGAAAACAAAAGATGTTATTAAATATGAATTTAATTTTGGAAAAGTTGGAATGAATTTTAATCTAAATACGAAAACAGATGATTTAAAGACCATATTAAGACATGAGATAAATGAAACACAAAAAAATAAATTTATAGAAATGACAGATGTATCTGTAAGAGAAATTGCTAAAAAATTATTAGACAATACTACTTATATTACATATGAAGATATAAGATTTCGTTTTATTCAAACCATTAGACATCATGTAAAATTATTGGTACAATCTTCAAATAAAATTAAGAGGTTTCTTGTTGTAATGGATGCAGACTTAGATGCGAATAAAGGAAATGAATGGATATACGATTTATTTAAAAATTATATAAAAGTTAATTATCCTGAAATTTCAATTATTCCTGTTTCGTTTAATATGATGAAAACATTTGATTTCATTGAAAATGAATTGGTTGTTTTTATGGGAGATTGCATTTATGATGGAGAAAAAATAAGTAATTATTTGTTAAATCTAAGTAGAACGAATGGATATCTTCAAAAACCAATTTACATATGTTTAATGTTTTCTTATGCAACAAAACAAGGATTAGATAATATTAAAAATAGTTTTGATAAAAATAAATGGTTTATGCAAACAGGTTCAGGTATTGTTATTTATAGAGATAGAACAGAAATTTATCCTGTCGAGTTCTATTTAAATGAGAAGGAATTAACAACCATTCAAGGGTTTTATCCGAAAGACTATTGCAGTTTCTATAATAGATATGCGATTTATTTCGACCATAAGATGGAAGGAAATAAGTTATTTCCATCAGGGTTTTATCAGGGAGTAGTTCCCAATGAAAAGAACAAGAAATATTTAAATAGTCCTTATTCAAATGTTATTATTCCTGGTTCTAATATGGATATCGTTCCTATTATTGATGGTTATAGAAATGATAAGATTGAAGTTAAAGATGCAATCTTATTATTCAAACCTGCATTAATATCATCCTTAAATAAAAATAAGGTTATTAACAAAGGTAAGAAGATTACAATAATAAAAAAGATAATAAAGAGAAAGAAGGTTGTTAAGAAAAAAATAAATAAAAAATGAAATTAAAATTAAATTTTTTTATTTTTATTAATGGACGAGTTAAGCTCTTTTTTAACTTCTTTAAATGAATGTTATAAGTTATATATTGAACATGGCAGTAGAAGTTCAAAAAAGGTTGATTATTTTCATTTATATATAAAAACCCAAATAGATTTATTTATAAATCAAAATAACAAAAATGATGTTTATAAAAGCAAATTAGAACAATATGTAAAATCTTATAATTCAACAGGAAAAAAGAAATGTGATATAGTCATATATAAAGAAAATGAGCCTTATATCATATTTCCATGTAAAATAATCATGAGTAATTATAAACAAAATAAGAATAATAGTTGGGAGAATTTAACGGGGGAACTATTCCATTTAAAATGGAGCAATAATAACATTCATATAATTCCTATTAATATTTTCATGGATAAGACGCCATATTTAAATAAAAATGGAATAATAACCAAATTTGAGAATATAACAACCGAAGATATCAACCATTATGAAATATTAAAAAAAAATAATTTAGTATATGATACTATTAATTATATCATTAATGTTGAACATCTAAGTAATATAAATGAAAAATTTATAAAAAATCCTATTATTAATGGATTTCATATAAATACCGCTTTTAAGAGTTTAAGTGTTTTACTTTCAAAACTAATCATATGAATAAATGCCAAAAAATGGCAATTAATAATAATTGTTTTTTCCCATTTTTCCCTCTTTTATTGATACATCCTTTCTTCCACTTCTTCGTGGGTTAATTTTTGTATCTTCTGTAATTCACTCACAGGCATAGAAATATCTAATTCTACGTTCATTGCGTCATTCTCATGTATCCATTCCCAATAAATAAGTTTTGCAACATTATTATTGTCAATTTCCATAAGTTCATACACATGTTCGTTGATTAAATAGAACTCTGCCATTTCCATCTTGATTACTTATTTTAAAGAAACTATTATTTTTACGAATTAATTTCAAAAATTAATACAAATTTATATCGGTAATTTATATAAAACAGAATTGCTTACGTTTATCCAATTTGAAGTTCTTTTGGAACTTAAAGAACTTATTAATTCATGATTGTTTATAATTGTATTTTTAATGATATCAATTGAATTCGGAATTAAAGGTTCTATACACAAACACTTATAAAATAACATTTGATTTTGATTATCATTATCATTCGTATTTACATCAAATATAAAGTTTTTTATTTGCATAGGATTTAACATAGTTGAAATAAGAAGAAATGAAGAAGATGGTTTTAATGGTTTTATAGATTGTGTGCGTCCATAAGCATACCATGATGAGTATTTTTTGTTTCCTTTATCTCTTTTTTCTAATTCTTCTTTATTTGAAAGTAGATATGCATATGTAAGAGGATTTTTATTTTTAAATTCAGTTTCATCAATGATTGTAATGATACCATTATTATTATAATAAGGATAAATGATATCAAACGTTTCTTTACCTGATGTTATTTTTATCCAACAAGGTTCATCAAATAATTTTTTTTTATGAATATAGATTTTATCTCTTAAAGTTGCAACACCATTAGAAATTTTGCATATATCTTCAAGAGTTTTATTCTTATTTTCATTAGGATTGGGATTGGGGTTGGGATTAGGATTGATATTAAAAATCGAAAAGTTATTATTGGAGGAAATAGAAGAATAAGAAATAATAGTATCGTTATATATAAGAAAATCTTTTTTAGTTTTGGTGAAAACCGTAATACAACAATAAACAGAAACTCCTTTAAATACCTTTTCACTTTTAAAATCGATGATTTCTTTAATGAAGGTATTATCGAATAAAAGGAATTTTCTTAAATTTGCAGCAGATTTGTTATAAAGGAAAGAATTAGGGGTTACTGCAACCATAACACCAGTCTCATCTTTAAGTAAATTTAGAGATTTAATAATAAAGGGATAATAAATATCAATAATTCCATTTTTAAGTTGAGGAAAGTTAGATTTTATAAAAGAACGATAATC
>JACCDO010158684.1_pt1 | contig 16068 bp, 3 predicted proteins | sample 7446101 | NCBI WGS metagenome assembly JACCDO01 (sample SAMN15323440, study PRJNA562643) | freshwater metagenome | isolation source: river surface water | place: USA:Blue River Watershed | collected 2017-08-16
AGTAGTGTTCAAGCCGTTGTTTGGACAAAAAGCAGCACCTGAATTACGTGCAACAATCAAGGTAATCAAAGCCAGCGGCTCAACTGCTAGCACTAGTGAAATCAAAAGTTCTGTAGTTGCGGCAATGAATGATTATTTCTCAATTGATAAATGGAATTTTGGAGACACATTCTATTTCAGTGAGCTAGCGGCATACTTGCATAGACAACTTGGATCTATAATCAGTTCAGTTGTTTTGGTTCCGTTGAACTCACAAAAATATTTTGGTGATTTGTATGAAATACGCAGTGAACCAAGTGAGATATTTGTTAATGGTGCTACAATTGATAATATTGAAGTAATTGAAGCATTGACCAGTACCAATTTGCGTACTGCCCCTGGTAGCGGAGTTATTTGATGGCCACAGTTCGTAGTGTAGACTTTCTTCCTGAGATTTTTCAAACTGAGGCGAACAAACAGTTTTTAAGAGCTACGTTGGATCAATTGGTCCAAGAACCTAGTTTCAGAAAAACACAAGGTTTTATTGGACGTACAGTAGGTCCTGGCGTTAATCCTAATGACAAATACGTAGTTGAGCCTACCGCTGTTAGAACCAACTATCAGTTAGAACCAAGTGTGGTAAGTCTAGTACCAGATACCAACACTATTAAAAATGTAATTACATATCCTGGGTTGAATGATGCCATAGGTTTTCAAGGCGGAAACAGCGGACGTCCTGATCGCCTTTACTCTAGTGAATATTATACCTGGGATCCGTTTGTTGATTTTGATGCGTTTGTTAATTTTTCGCAATACTTCTGGTTGCCAAGTGGTCCAGATGCTGTTGATGTTGGTGCAGTAGGAGTACCTACCACAGATAATTTTGTAGTCACAAGAGAAAATGGAGTATACACATTTTCTGGAATAGCCGGAAACAATCCAATTATTGAATTGGTGCGAGGCGGCAGCTATACATTCCAAGTTGCACAAAACCCTAAAGAAACTGTGAACTATCGTGTTCGCAATTCTGGTATTGCAGCCTACGTGATTGATTTTCAAGACAATCCAACATTGACTTTGGCACGTGGTAACACTTACGTATTCAATCTAACACTCGACGGCCTATATCCGTTTTGGATCAAGTCTCAAGCAGTCACTGGCAAAAGTAATGCCTACAACTCTGGAGTAAGTCGTAATGGTGCTGTCACAGGACTTGTGACATTTACAGTACCACAAGATGCCCCTGACACATTGTATTATGTGTCAGAAAATCAAGCCAATATGCAAGGCGTGCTGAATATTGTGAATTCTACTCCTGGCACTGGACCGGGGTTTTGGATTCAAACCACTCCTGGTATATCTGGTACAATAACCACAACCCCTAATATCAGTAGTCGAGATGTGCTTGGTGTTTCAAACAACGGCGAAGATCTTGGAACTGTATTTTTTAATGTTCCGTTAAAAGACGCTCAAAGTTTCTATTACAACTTGACCAGTATTGGCACAGTTGATTTGATCACAGACATGCAGTTTGCACAAATCAACAATCAGCCAGTAAATGACTTTATCAGTCAGTATGGTGGTATTGATGGTATAACTAACCTTAATGGACGAACAATTGTTTTTACAAATCCAATTGAAGACACCGAAGCCGGCGGCTGGTATAAAACCAGTTTCTTTGATCCTTTAACTGATATTCCTTCCAACGTTGGCGTGGCTGGCAGTTATGACAGTTTGCCATATGATGTGACTGTTGACATTGCCCCAGATCAACGCTACCAAAAATATCAAATTTCATACGTAGACATTGCGGGCATAATTTACATTCAAGTCAATAAAATTGCCGACATTGCGCCTCTTGAAAAATTTACTATTTCGTACGGTGCTGTGTACAGCAACACGCAATGGTATAAAAACCAGACTGGTACACTTGAGCAAATTCCGTTGTTGTCCGCGGTACAAGATACACTGTATTATCAAGATGGTACTGATCCAGAAATCTTTGGAAGAATTAAATTAGTAGATCAGACAAATTCGGATACCATTTATGTTGATGAAATAATTGGAAGATCGACTTATACCAGTCCAAACGGTGTTAAATTTAGTAATGGACTACGAGTTCGTTTTACTGGCGATGTGATTCCTGCCAGCTATGGATCTGGCACCACTTCATTTGCCTGCACGCAGACCGAAACCGGCACAAATTATATTACCTATAACAATGCCACAGAGTTATATGTTGGGCAGCAGATAGTTTTCAGTAGTCCAACTCTTGGTGGCATTAGCGCCGGACAAAATTATTATGTGCGGTCAATATCTGCCAACGGAATAAAATTCACGGTCAGTTCTGTTGAAGGTGGTCCGGCTGTTGTTTTGGCTTCTGGTACCGGCACAATGGCAGCAACGGCTATCAGCAACAGAGAATACTATATAAGTGGAGTTGGAACAGCAATTGAGTTGTTACCAGCTGCTGATTATGTAACTCCTGAACTATATGTTGAAGACGCAGATAGTAATACAATTGCGGCAGAACCAAATCAAATAGACTATCTAACAATTGATCGTGCCAGCAAGGATTTAAATGCCTGGACTCGCAGCAATCGTTGGTTCCACATAGATGTGATCAATGCTACAGCAGAATACAACAATACCGTTGCGGTATTAGACAACAATTACAGAGCAAAGCGCCCAATTATTCAGTTCCGACCTGGTCTAAGATTGTGGAACATGGGTACTTCTGGCAAAGCTCCTGTTGATATCATTGACTTTGAAGAAACTGATGCGTTTTCTAACATTGAAGGATCAACCAGTTATACCACTGACGGTTATACATTTGTCGAAGGAACACGAGTAATTTTTGCAGCAGACGAAGACACAGCAGTAAGAAATAAAATTTATGTTGTGAGTTTTGTTATTCCAGACACTGTGGCACCGTTGATTGCGCAACCAATTATCACACTCACTGAAGCAACTGACGGCACGGTGTTGCTTGATCAATCAACTGTTTGTATCAGCGGCAATACTACCGCTGGTAAAACTTACTGGTACAACGGGGTAGCATGGAACGAAGCACAACAAAAACAAGGTGTGCAACAAGCACCGTTGTTCAATATATACGATCCTGACGGAGTAAGTTTTGGCGATGGTAGCAAGTACCAGTCAACAACATTTGTTGGATCAAAATTGTTTAGTTATGCAGTAGGCGATACAAACATTCTTGACCCAGTATTACAATTTCCTTTAAAATATTTGAACATCAACAACGTTGGTGATATTGTGTTTGACAACAACTTGTATGTTGACACTTTCTTGTATGTTGTTGATAACGTTAGCATTACATCAGACATAAGTTCAGGATCTGTAAGAGAGTACGCAGATAGAACCACATACCAAAAATTAATTGGATGGCAGACTGGTGCCGTTGATCAACAAATTTATCAGCAATTTAAATTTTCTTATACGCTAGGTACTACTCTGAAATTAGATGTAGCCGTTGTAAATCAAACATCTATTGCTGTTCCTGTTATCAAAATCTATGTTGGGTCAACATTTCAAGATCCAAGTCTTTACACTTATACCACAACAAGCAACAGTACCACAATTACTTTGTCAAACACCTATGTAGAAGGTGATATCATTGAAGTGCTGGTGTTGAGCGATCAAACCAGCCCAACAGCATTTTACCAGGTCCCTGACAACTTACAAAGCAACCCGTTGAATTCAAATAGTCCAGAGTTTACACTAGGTACCATTCGCACACATTATCAAAGTATCTGCGAAAACTTATTAACACTCCAAGGCCCAGTAAACGGAGCAAACAACACTCGAGATCTAGGCAATATTATTCCGTACGGTCTAACCATTTTGCAACAGAGTGCGCCGTTGACGTTGGCTGGCTATTTTATGAGAAGTACAGATTTTAATATCTTTGCTTCTTTGCAATACAACAGTAGAGAATATATCAAATTCAAAGCACGAATGCTGGATTCAGTGCTGACACAAAATATTGGATTTGATACCATTGCTACTGTGCTCGATACCGCACTAGAAAATATCACACTAGGCAAACTTGATACACAACCATTCTATTGGAGCGACATGTTGCCAGCTGGTATTACCTATGCTAGCAACACTTACACTGTGAGTTTTATCACTACCAATGTTTTTGACACTGTGCAGATATACAACTTTGATTCTGCAAATTATCTTGGATTGTTGGTTTACTTAAACAACGAGCTGTTGATTCGCGGTGTTGATTATACTGTGGCCACTGATGGCCCTCGAATTACAATTTTAGGTAATTTGTCAAACGGAGATAAAATTACCATCAATGAATACAATGCTACCTACGGTACTTTTGTTCCAAACACACCTACCAAGCTAGGACTATATCCTGCATGGAAACCAGCAAGAATCACCCAAGTAACAAGTAGTGGCACTGGTGAATTTATTCTAGGACATGACGGTAGTACCACTCCAGTATTTGGAGATATCCGCGATGATGTGTTATTAGAGTTTGAAACTAGAATTTACAATAACTTAAAACTGGATGGAAACCCTGTACCATTGACCATTGACAACGTTTTGCCAGGTCAATTCCGTGATACTGGTTTTACATTTGAAGAAATTAACTCTATTTTTTCTAGTGATTTTTTAAGTTATTGCGGATGGAACAAATTAGATTATAACCAACAAAACTATTTGGTAAACAATGAGTTTACATACAACTACAGTAATTCTTTGAGCAAGCTAGATCGACAACCTTTGTTGGGCGCCTGGCGAGGAATCTACAAATACTACTACGACACACAACAACCTGAGTATACACCTTGGGAGATGTTGGGACTAACCATTGAACCAACTTGGTGGCAGGATACTTACGGACCAGCACCGTATACTTCTGACAACTTGGTTCTATGGGACGACTTGGAAGCTGGCTATGTTAGGGATCCAGTAGCACCTTATTATCTACCTAAGTATGCCCGCCCTGGATTAACACAAGTTATACCAACCGGGGACGAAGGCAATCTGCTAAGTCCATTGGATAGTGTAGTTGGTTACATTCCTCCAAACTCTAATCTCAGTGCGCAGTTTCAAAAGAGTTGGTCGCTGGGGGACGGTGGCCCGGTAGAAGCTTCGTGGTGGAATAGTTCAGCATATCCTTTCTCTGTGATGCATGTGTTAGCAGTAACACGCCCTGCTAAGTTTTTTGCATTGTTTGCTGATCGAGATCTATACAAATACAATGCTGACTACGATCAATATCTGTACAACAATCGATATCGCTTGGATGCCAATGGCATCGAAGTGTATGGCAATGGTCAAAGCAAAGCAAGTTATATCAACTGGATTGTTGATTACAATCGTCAAACTGGAGTCAACTCAACCGACACGTTGACCGCAGATCTACGCAGCATTGATGTCAGACTCAGTTATCGCATGGCAAGTTTTTCAGACAAACAATACATCAAATTGTTTACTGAAAAATCCAGCCCTAACTCAACCAATACAGCGTTGATGATTCCTGACGAAAGCTACGACATTCTGTTGTATAAAAATCAACCATTTGATCAAATCCGTTACAGTAGTGTGGCAATTCAAAAGGTGTCAGGCGGATACGCTGTGTTTGGATATGGCACAACTCAACCTTACTTTAACATTCTTCAAAGCCAGGCGGTTGGTAAACTCGCAACCTACAGCTCTGGCGGTATTACTATTCGTGTGCCAACGTTCTATACCAACACTGTTGTGCAAGTTCCGTACGGATTTATTTTTACAACTGAGACCAGTGTTGCTGACTTTTTGTTAAGCTATGGAAAATTGCTCGAAACTCAAGGATTAATTTTTGATAATGTTGCCAACGGATATGTTTTGAGTTGGTCAAGAATGGTTGACGAATTCTTGTACTGGAGTCAACAAGGATGGGATGAAAATGCCATCATTAATATCAATCCGTTGGCAAGCCGTCTTGAAATCACAAAAGAGCAAGCAGTGGTTGATAGCATTCAAACAGAGACCACTGAGAATCTACTGTTGGATCAAAACTCCACAGAAATTCCAACCCGTACATTGAATATCGTGCGCTTGGAAAATACATTTACAATAGAGCCTCTCAGCACCCAAAGCATCAGTTATATTGATCTCAAATTTACCAGCTACGAGCACATGATTGTACTTAACAATCAAAGTGTGTTTGGAGATTTGATATATGATCCAATTACCGGAGCTCGCCAGAGTCGTTTGAATCTTGTGGCTTTGACCACTGCTGGGTGGAATGGCAGTGTTAATGCTCCTGGATTTATTATCAATCAGGACAACGTTGAAGAATGGACAGGCCTGCGCACCTATAGCAAAGGCGAAATTGTCAAATACAAGAATGTATACTGGTCAGCTTTGACTATTGTACAACCGTCAGAAAAATTTGACTTCAACGTTTGGACACAAAGCGATTACACACAGATTGAATTAGGACTCTTACCTAACCTTGCAAACAAGGCTGATCAATTAGCAAATAGTTATAACATCAACACTGCTAATATTGAATCAGACAACGATTTGTTGGCTTATGGACTGATTGGCTTTAAGCCACGACAGTACATGGCTGCGTTGAATCTTGACGATGTAAGTCAAGTAAACGTCTATCGACAATTCTTAGGAACCAAAGGTACTATCCTTGCAGCAGAACTATTCAAGCAAGCGAACCTTGGCAAGGAAGCTGCTGATTACGACATCTACGAAAACTGGGCAGTACAACGTGCAGTGTATGGTGCAAACGCTAATCGTAGCTTCTTTGAACTACGCTTAGATCGTGCGTTGTTGAGCAGTAACCCAAGTTTGGTTCAGGTAGTAGTACCACAACAACAGAGCAAGGCTGATCAACAAATTTTATTGAGCGATGTCTGGAGAGAAAGTTATAAATTAACAACTCCAGATATTCTTCCAACAACTACAGAATTGCCCACAGACGTTGGTCTTCCAACAGCAGGGTACGTGAATCTTGACGACGCAGACATCACTGTGTTTGACATTTCAGATTCTTCAAACTTGAACGCAAACATTGATAATATCAATGTTGGAACCAGTGTGTGGGTCGCAAAAATCAACAACTACGATTGGAACATTTATCGTGCTGAAGCGGTGCCAGGCACAATCCAGCACGTTTGCGATAACTTAAATGGAACCAGCAGAGTAATCTTCAGTGGTAATCACGGTCTAACAACTGGCCAAAAATTAATTATCAAATTCTTTGACGCCGAAATAAACGGCGTATACCAAGTTCTGTCAGTGCCTAATCTCACCACAGTAAACATTGCTTTTGCATTCACCGGCGATCGTAGCGTAGCCAATGGATCTGGCCTGGGATTCACACTTCAATCTATGCGTGTAGCACAGGCCAGCGACGTTGTGAATTTGCCGTACGCTAATGATATCTTACCTGGTGCCAAAGTCTGGGTAGATGATAACGGCTCAGGACTGTGGGAAGTTTTAGAGAAGAACGAAGTATTCTCTGATATTATTTCTTTAAATCCTGTACTACTGGATGCTGGCGAGCAATACGGAGCTAGTGTAGCACAAGCCCGCAACAGATTTGCAGCATTGGTAGGTAGCCCAAAGTATGGATTTGGATCAGGCACTGAAGTCGGAGCGGTGTATGTGTATGTCAAGAGCTACGGAGATCAATACATACCAGTGAGCCCACTTGGCACAAACGATGCAATACTAACTTCAACCGTTACTGGAGTTAGAGGATTTGGTAATGCTATTGATTTTGGCAACCAGTCATGGGCAATTGCGGGTGCAAGCAAGAGCTTGGGCTCAGGTAGTCAAGCCAACAACGGATATGCCATGGTCATTTACAAAGATCCAGACCTAGGCCAACCGGGTGTTATTCCTTATACCACTTGGCAACTTTTCACCCAACCCAGCGGTTATGGAACTTTATTGACAGGCGCAGGCGAGTTTGGATACAGTGTCGCTATGAGTCAAGATGAGCGTTGGTTGTATATCAGCGCCCCTGGATTGAATTCTGTACATGCTTACGGTTATGTTGATTGGCAAGAACAAGTGTTGAAGGAATTTGCTGACGGCACAACAAAGAGTTGGGACATCAGCGACTCTGTTCAAATTGGCAACAATTATCAATTGAAGGTTTCGTTGAACGGTCAGGTAAAAACTGTTGGTGTTGATTACACTATTTCAAATTTGAACACTGTAACGTTTACCAATGCTCCTGGTTTGGTAACGGCCACAAGTATCGTACCTGGAACAGATTACACAATTCTCAGTGTTGGTACCACAAACTTTGTTGCAATTGGCGCACCTAGCAACACAGTTGGCGTTAGATTTACTGCAACAGGTGCAGCTACGGGCGACGGAACAGTGCTGGAAGAAACAATAGTTGAATTTGCAAGATACAATAGCTTCCAGATTCCTTACACCGCTGCAACACAAAATTTGGCAGATGGTAACGATGCTACTGGTCGTAGACTTGGACTGTTTACAGCCGACAACATTTATTCGTTTAGTATCAAGCTCAACGAACAACTGTTGCGTCCCAATATTGACTACACATTTGCGGGGACTACTGTTACATTCCTTAGATCTTTTGTTCTTTCAGACATCTTGGTTGTTTACGCCAAAGGATACTTTGAGTATGAAGATACTATAACTGTTGCTGGCCTTAGCGCATCAGATCGTTTTGGACATTCTATTTCTACAACCACAGATGGTCGTCAATTGTTGGTTGGTACACCGTATAAGACTGTAGACGGAGAAGTCGAAGCAGGTACTACCTATGTGTTTGATCGAAACGTCCAAAAGTTTGTCTACGGATCTGATCCTTCAAGCATTTCGTTTACTGTGGCCGGCGGCACCCCAACAGCACCTGTTAGTGTGTTAGTAAATGGACAGTTCTTAATCAATCAAACAAATAGTGTACTAACTGGACCAAATGTGTTTAACACATTTACTGTGAGTGGCGACGTTGTTACAATTAATGCAGACTTACAAATTGGCGATATCATCGAGATTGAAACCAACCAGTTCCAACAAGTGCAGGAAGTACAACAAAATACGTTGGCAGAATTTAGCAATTTTGGTCAAGCAACTGACATCTGTTCTAACAATTGCAGTTTATATGTTGGTGAGCCACAGAGCAGTGTTCAAATCTTCAAGGGCGGAGCGGTTGAACGATTTGTAAATCAAAGTCGTGTGTACGGTACTATCACAAGTAAAAATGCCAACCCCACACTGACAGCAGGCGATACCATTAGAATCAACAACATAGATGTTGAAGTTCCAATAGCAGCAACTGTGTCAAGTTTGGTCACAGCAATCAATACATCAGTGCCAAACGTTTTGGCAACCGCTGGAACAACAGGACTCTTGACTCTCAGCGTTAAAAATTCTGACGCAGCACCCGAGTTTGACAAGTTGCAAGTGGCACCTGGTACTATAGGATCTACATTTGATGATTTGGGTTTTGATACTTTTGTCTGGACACAAACAATCGTCAGCCCGTATCCAATTGAGTACTCGGGTTTTGGTAGCAGTCTAAGCGTTAACGATTCTGCAATTAACCTTGTAGTAGGCGCACCAAAAGGTACCTTATACCTTGAGACAATCTTTGATGATGGGTCTACATTCTTTGATGCAGGCAGTACAACCTTCTTTGCAATTATTGTACAAAGCGGTGCTGTATACACATATGATTATTTGCCAAGCTCGACCCTAGTTGTAACCAATCCAGGAAAGTTTGTATTTGGACAACAAGTAAACAACAGTGATGTGGCGGCATACGATGGCTTTGGAACTTCTGTCAATTACACTTCTGGTGTACTGATGGCTGGGGCTCCTAAAAACGATTACGGAGATAGCACAGCAGACTTTGGTGCAGTATTTGTATTTGAGAATGCAACTCGTACACCATCCTGGACTGTGTTAAGAGAACAACAGCCCGTGGTTGATATTCGCTTGTTAAATTCAGTATTCTTGTATGACAGAGTCTCTGGAGCTACAACAGAATTTTTAGATTTCATTAACCCATTGCAAGGCAAGATACTAGGTGCCGCCCGCCAAAACATTGACTATGTTGGTGCAATAGATCCTGCGGCTTACAATGTTGGCCCAGTCAATATCAAAGGCACAACCTGGGGAGCCGAGCATGTAGGAGAAATCTGGTGGGATATCAGCTCAATTAGATACATTGATCCTAACCAAGATGACATTGTCTACGCTAGCCGACGTTGGGGCCAACTATTCCCTGGAAGCACAGTCAATGTATATCAGTGGGTAGTCAGCCCTAGACCGCCAGCAAATTACATTGGCGAGGGTACACCATTAAACGCATTATCATACACTGTTAATACACGTTTGACCATTGATGGTACATTTGCCACTGAATACTATTTCTGGGTACAGGGCATTACAGTTACTTCTACCCAACTTGGAAAAACATTGCCTGCCAGCACTGTAGCATCATATATTGAGGATTCTCGTGCCAGTGGCATTGCATTTATGGCACCAATCAATGCCAGCACCATTGCACTGTATAATACTTCTAGTCTCATTGAAGCCAGTGATACAATTATTGACATTGAGTTTGATAAAGAACTTACCAACGACAATGTACACGTTGAATATGAGTTGATTCCTCAAGATCGAGTGGACGGCTTCCTAAGCGACAATTTATATCGTAAATTACAAGACAGTTTCTGCGGGGTTGATACATTTGGAAACTTGGTTCCAGATCCCAACATTGGCGTTGCAGAAAGATACGGTGTACAATTTAGACCACGACAGTCAATGTTTGTGGATCGATTTGAAGCTCTTAGAAATTATCTAACTCGTGCTAACACAGTGCTAGCACAATATCCTATCGCCGAAAATCGTATTTTTAACTTGTTAAATTCCAGCGAGCCAGAACCAAGTGCAAACTCAGGCGAATGGAATTTGCGTGTTGCTAATTTAGAGATCTTGGGATTTCAAGAACCAATTTGGTCCGACCCAGCCGGGCCAATTCCAATTGGCTACAAATATCTAGTTGCCACAGACAGTAATAACCGCGGACTGTGGACTATCTACACTGTTCAAGCAAGTGATGCAGCAGTTGGACAACGTATATTGGTGTTGACAAAAGTTCAAGGTTATAATACTCCAGACTATTGGAGCTATATCAATTGGAACCGCCCAGGATACAATACCAGCACCAAAGTTATTACAGAAGTACCGACTTATAGTTCTCTTGGCGCTCTAAGTGTGCCTATTGGTAGCTCTGTCAAGGTTACGGCAAACGCACAAGGCAAATATGAAATTTATTTGTTAACAGACACTGGCTGGGAACGAGTGGTTCTCCAAGATGGTACTATTGAATTCTCAGCAGAGCTATGGGACTACCAACTTGGAAGATTTGGTTTTGACGTTGAAGTGTTTGATGCACAATATTTTGATCAAGAACCTGTGATTGAAACTCGTAAAATTATTCAAGCCATCAACGAAGAATTGTTCATTGATGACTTAGCAATTGAACGTAACAAAGCACTAGTATTGATGTTTAACTTTGTGTTAAGCGAATTTTCTGCACCTGAATGGTTAGTTAAAACTTCGTTGATCGATGTTGATCACAGAATTCGTCAGTTAATTCCGTATCAAAACTATGTACGAGATAACCAAGAGTTTGTTGAAGACTACATTCAAGAAGTTAAACCTTACCACGTAAGTATTCGAGAATTTAACTTGAAGTACACTGGCTTTGACGAGTTCTTTGGAGACAACACAGACTTTGACGTGCCAGCATACTACAACACTAGTTTGCAAGTACCTAAGTATACTAGTCCAATTTTACTGCCGTACGAGCATGGCACCGCTTTCAACTCAGCAAATAATACTCAAAGTGATTTGCCAGACACCAGCACAGTGTGGGAATCTTGGCCTTACAGTCAATGGTACAACAATTATCTGCTGAGCCTTGACAATGTTGAAATTATTGAAGGTGGCACAGGATACAGTGAACCACCCACAGTTTCGTTTGTGGGCGAATGCATTGAAGCGGCACAAGGAACAGCAACAATTAACAGTCTAGGACAGGTTGTCAGCGTTGATATAACCAACCCTGGTTTTGGATATAGAACTACCCCTACGGTAGAGTTTGATGGCGGCAATGGTTCTGGAGTTAGAGCTTATGCAATAATGACCGGACAAGGCGTTGGTCAAAATTTCAGCACACAGACAACTGGTCCGCAAGAAAATTACAACTTGGTACGTACTTTCCGTACAGTTATTAAGTATGATCGATTCCAATACTTTAGTGATGTACAAACTTGGAGTCCAAACGGCACATATCAAGATGGTATGTTGGTTCGCTATGATGATAGAGTATGGCAAGCTGCCAGTGCCGATTCAACTGCGGTAGTTGGCCCAACATTTAATCTAGAAGATTGGACGCTGGTTAATGCTGGAACATTCAACAACGGTCTTGGACTCACTGGTGTTGACCGTACCATGGGCCTCTATGTTCCTGGCGTAAATCAGCCAGGCTTAGAATTACCATTGTTGATTGACGGAGTTGATTATCCTGGGGTACAAGTGTATGGCGATTACTTCTTAGGCGACCCGTTGGCGGTTGACGCAGAATATCAAAGTGAATTTACTGACACTACACTAGGTACACTGCCAACTGACATCAATGTTGATGGTGGTGGATTTATTGACTTGTACGAGGGTCATGCTCCTGAAGAATTGGTTAACGGTGCTGAGTTTGATACACTGGACTTCCGTGTATACACACGCCCAGGCGCAGACTGGAACAGAGATGGTCACGGATTCCAACTTAAGAGCATTCGATACACTTACGAAGCGGCAATTACTGATGTGTATAGCTGGGCTGGTATTGTTGAACACCCTGTACAAGTGTTGGTCAGCAACATCACCACTGGACTAGACTTAATATTAGGAACTGACTACACAGTTGATTGGGACGATCAAACTGTAAGATTATTAACACTAACCGACGGAGATATCATTAATATCTCTGTGTATGAACTAGGTGGTGGCAATCAACTTTATCGCGCAAACTATATTGGCGGCAATATTGGACAAACAGTGGTAATTCCTGTCAACAACTCAGAAATTGAAGATGTTTATGTATTTGTAAATGGCGAAGCTGTTGGCGGCATTACTTGGTTGCCATACAGTGATAGCGTCATTTGGAATCTTCTTAACAGTTATACAAGACTAGACATTGTTAACAACAGCGGAAACTACTATCGTGCTGTACAAGATGTTCCGCCCGGCATAGAAATTACCAATACTGCTTATTGGTTTGCATTTGTTCCAACACTGGAAACTGAAGTTGATCTAGGAACTAGTTATGGAGTAGGTGCCGGCATAGCATTGGTAGCTTATGGTCTAACTACAACTGTGGCTGGAAACTTTGTAATTGGTCAAACATATACAATTGCAACTCTTGGTACTACTAATTGGACTGCTATTGGTGCTGCATCAGCAACCGTAGGCACAACATTTACAGCCACAGGCATTGGTTCTGGCGACGGAACAGCAACAATTAACTACAGCTGGAGTACGCCACAAGTTGAATATTTTGTTGTAGATGACGACCTCATTACTACAAAGATTCTACCCGTTGTGAATAGTCTTCAAGGCACCAACCCAGCTAATCTAATTGTCACTCGCAATGGTTTACGTTTACAACCACCAGACGGTATTGAATGGATTGGCGACGACTCAAGTGTCAGCTTTGGATTACCACAACGTGGAGGATATTCACAAGACATTATCAATGCACCAACAAACATCAGTGTTTGGGTAGACAATGTGTTACAAACTCAAAGTGTTGGCGCAATTGTAGGAACATACAGTGTCAGCAACTGGACTGGTTCTAACACACCAGGACGACAAGTGGTGTTTATTAGCCCTCCACCAAGTGGAGCTAGAATTCTAATCAGTGTTGATGTACAAGCAGATTATAATGTAGTTGGTCAAAACGTTGAAATTGTATCTGGTATGAATCTTGGCGATGTGTTTGCAGTAACTACATGGAACGATACTGCGCAACAAAACGCACTGACATTGACATTCCAAGGACCTGTTGTGACTGGTTTGACTATCGAAGAGCCATATGATAGTACAGTGTACGATGCTGCTACAGTATCAGACACTCCTGGATCATACGATTACTCTGTTGGTAGTGCTGTTTACAACAATGACTTCTGGCTACAACGTTCAGGTATTGATGCTGGACGTTTATGGGTAACATTGGACGGCTACAGATTATTTGAAGGCCAGGATTATGTTGTTGAGGGAGAATATCTAATTCTAGCCAGCGGTCCTATTGGTTTAAGTCAAGTGCTAGCAGTGACAGAATTTACAAACAGCATTGTTCCTGAAGCAATGGCATTCCGTATTTTCCAGGATATGCGCGGAGTTCAAGCCACTTATAGAATTACAGAGTCAACCACAACAACGTTGACACAACCGTTAAGTGCAACCGCTAGCATTGCCTATGTGGATAATGCTTCGCATTTAAGCGATCCTAATTTACCACTGGGTATTTTTGGTGTGGTCACAATTGACGGCGAACGTATCATGTATCGTTATAGAGATACTGCTCTCAACACTATCAGTGGCTTGATAAGAGGTACAGCTGGTACCGCTGCTGCAAGTCACGAAGCTGATACTTTTGTTTACGATACCGGTCGGGGCAATTTATTGCCCGAAGAGTATCAAGACTATGTTGTAAGCGACACCAGTATGGGCGATGGCACAACCAGTGTATTCTACGCACCAAGTATTGACGTAACAGACTTTGGAGACAGTTCTACAGAAAATCTATCAATTGAAGTCTATGTAGGCGGAGTACGCCAATACAAATACAGCGACACAACAGCTACCAGCCAATACCGTTGGTTCCTGAGTATGTTTGATCCTGTGACTATTGAATTTGTAGTTGACACCGCAGTTTACCCTGAACTTGAAGCTCCTGCTGCTGGGTCTGAAGTAACTATTTTGGTGCGTCGCGGAGTAACTTGGTACGAACAAGGTGTTGGGACCGCTAGTGACGGTATTGCTCTACAAGATACAAACACTATTGCCGCAAGGTTCTTACGTGGGTTATAAAACAAGGTAAATAAAGCACCATGTCAAATACACAGTCAAAACAACCAGTTGAGGCCAAAAAAGAGGAAGCTCCTCGCAAGCCCAACGAAAAAGGCGTAATTCATGTGCAAGGGCACATGCGGATTTACGACCCCAAAACTCAAAAAACTTATGTGGAGGGTCGCGCATGATAACGCCCGGTCTAGCAAAAATCACTGGGCATGTCAAAGTATATGACCCTAACAATGGTGAAATTTTTTACGACGATCACAATGCTATTCACTATGAAAATATCAGCATAGCTATGGCACAAACCTTAGCCGATCGTAACATTGGTTATATCTACGAAATGGCATTTGGTAACGGAGGTAGTTCTGTAGACCCCACAGGTGTTATTACATATTTGCCCCCAAACACAACTGGACAAAATGCTGACTTGTACAATCAAACTTACAGTAAAGTTGTCAACGATAACTCAGCAGCTGATACTGATCCAACCAACAACAAAATGACTGTGTTGCACACAGCTGGAAATGTCTATACAGATATTTTAGTTCAATGTTTGCTAGACTACGGCGAGCCTGCAGAACAGCAAGCATTTGATAACTCAACCAATTTTAACGGCGAATTTGTATTTGATGAGCTAGGTCTCAAATCATGGAATGGCGCCGCAGACAATTTACGCTTGATTACTCACGTAATTTTTCACCCCGTACAAAAGAGCTTGAACCGTCAAATTCAAATTGACTACACGCTGAGAATTCAGACATTGAGCAACATCAATGCTGTATAAATATTGAAATAGGAAACTGACATGGCATATACAATCAACCTTACCGACGGCACAATTTTTGCAACAATTGCTGACGGTACAGTAAACACATCAAGTAGCATGACCCTGGTGGGTAAAAACTACGCTGGCTACGGCGAGTTCTTAGATGAAAACTTTATTCACCTGCTAGAAAATGGTTCTAATAC
>JACCDO010429570.1_pt1 | contig 16065 bp, 19 predicted proteins | sample 7446101 | NCBI WGS metagenome assembly JACCDO01 (sample SAMN15323440, study PRJNA562643) | freshwater metagenome | isolation source: river surface water | place: USA:Blue River Watershed | collected 2017-08-16
CATTAACGACTTCCGAAAATTTAATAGTTTGATAGAATTCGTTTTTATAATATAAAAATTCATTTATATTCATTGATTTTAATTTAAATTCATGACCACCCATAATAACTAAATAATCATATTTTTCCGGTATATTAGATAAGTTATTAATAAATTGTTCAGCATGAATTAATCCATGAAATAAGTATTTTTGGTTTGTATTATTAAGGAGTTTAGGTGTAATTGTATTATATAAATGAGTATTTGAACTATTATCAAGTAATTCATCTAATAAAATAGTGCATTCTGGTGCAGATTCCCAATTAATAAACATTTTTAAATTTAATTTTCTACATAAAGCATAAGTGCAAGCCATCATACGAAAACGATTTCCTAAACCTTGAGTTGGTATTACAACTATACCTTTTTTAAAATTATCTAACATAATTGACATATTAATAATATTCTTAAATGTATAAAGATTTTAAATAAAAAATAAAATTTATTTAAAATCTAAATGGTGTCTAAATAAGATTAATACTATATTTAAACTTTATTTTTAGATTTTTCAACAAATGGCGCTTTTTCTGCATCAGTTAAAGCCTTCCACATTTCTGATACTTTCTTAGTAACATCTGTTACACCTGCATCTTGTTTTGCTTCAGTTAATTGTGCTTTAACACTTGCACGATGTTCATCTAAGAAATACATAAATGCATTTTTACCGCGTTTTGGTTTTTCTGCTACAGGTGCGGAAGTAGTAGTATCTACTGTTTCAGTTGCTTTTGCAGCTTTACCTTTTTTACCTTTTGTTGGTTTAACAGCTTCTGCTACAACTACTGCAGGAGTAGCTACTGGAGTTTCAGATGCTTTACCTTTTTTACCTTTACCTTTTTTTGCAGTTTCAACAACTGGTGTTGCTACAACTACTGGAGTTGCTGCTGCAGGGGTGGTTTTAGCCTTTTTAGCTTTCTTTGGTTTAACTTCAATTACAGTTTCTTTACCTTTAGTATTATATGCTGCTTTTTGTTCATCAGTTAACGCTTTCCAACGTTTTCCTAATTCAACACTGATTTCAGCGAATTTTAAAGTTGGTTGGTCTTTTTCAACAGTAGAACGTTGTTCCATTGCGAAAACCATGTATCCAGTTAAAGTTCTTGTTTTAGGTGATTCAGTTGCCATTTTGTATATTTATAATTATTATTAATGTTATTGTCTTTATATTAATATCAAATTTTTTTATTTTGGTTGATTTAATATAAAATATAGCCAATTTACTTAAAGTTTATCAATAAAAAAATGAATAAAATTGTTATATCATTTCAATTTTTCTTTTCAATGTTTTACCATCCATCAATATAGTATTTAACTCATTTAATTTATTTTTTTTCCAATCAAATGAACATTGATGTTCAAATGGAAATCTATGGTTTTCACAGTATATTCTATCACATTTACATTCATAAAAATTTAATGCTACTTTTTTATTACATTGAAAACACCTTGTTTTTTTTACTTTATTATTTGATGAATCTAACATTTTTTAATATTATTAATTCATATTATTAATTTTTACATTCATTATCAAATTTTAATATTTTTTTATAATAAATGACAGAACAATCTTTAAAAGAAGATTTAATAATTCGTTCAATTAAAATTATTGATATTGTTTTTATTACTGTTTTATATTTTATTTTTGCAATATCATTTTCTAAATGGCTTGATATGAAAATTGGACCATTTAATAAAAAAGATAATGATAATAAAAGTATTCCTAGATTATTATTTGAAATTATTATCCACTTATCTGTTATTGCTATTTCCGCATATATTATTCGTAATATTGTTGGATACATACCATTTCCATTAAATGGTTTATATGGTTTTGAACATTCTAAAGTAAAAGAATTAAGTGGTGGTGTTGTTTCTGGATTTTTATTATACTTTTATCAATATAATCTTCGTTCTAAAATAGAATATACATTTAAGAGAATGAATTTATAATAATTATTAATTATAAATATTAATAATAAAATAGATGTTTAATAACAAAAATCTTTATAATAGATTAATTGTTGAAAATAATTTCGATGAAGATTCAGATAATGATTATATAAATATAGATGATAATGATATATATGTAAATAATAATATATCTAATAATATACCTATTGAAAATAGTAATATTTATGAAAAAAGTATTGCTATTAAATGGATTTATTTCCAATCAATAGATATATCTAAAGGTGTATGCAATATTATTTATTTTATTATTATTTTATTAAATTTATCAAATGCATCTTATTTAATATGGTTCGATGAAATTAAAGAACCAATACATAAAGATTTAGGTATTATAATTATTGCATGTATAAATATTTTTATTATTTTAATATTATTTATGCTAAAATCAACTCATTCTGAAATAGATATTTATAATAAATGTATTTATGAATGGCAACATTTCATTAATTTATTAAAAATAAATAATAATATTTATGAAATAATTGATAAATATAATTCATTACTTAAAAATAATAAATTTAATCCTCAATCTATTAAATTATTTAAACGTGAATTTACTAATTCAGAAGTTTATAAAAAATTAATTCTAAATAAAGATACAATTATTTCAAATGTGTTAGATGACTTAGAAATTGTATAAAATTTGATAATTTTATATTTAATTTAATACCAATTATAAAATTATGAATCAATCAAATTATTTAATTAATAAAATTCAAAATTATAAATATAAACACCTTGAAATTTTAAATTTGATTAATAAATATGATAATTATATTACATATTTTTGTTTGATAATATCATTTATATCATTGGTTGATTATGAACTTAAATTATTTGGTATTATTAATAATCGTTTTAAACATCTTTGTGTTGGTATATTTGTAGTATTAATTATGATTTATAGACACTATATGTTTAATACTATTGATGACCATAATATTATGATAGAAAGATATAGAAGAATAGAAACTAATTTAATAGATAAAAATAAAGATTATGAATTTTATGATATAACTTTAAGATATCAATTTGATGAATCAACAAAAATTATTAATAAAACAACTAAATATTTGATATTTAATAAATATAAAAAATTTGATTAAAACAATATTTTAAACATTTTATTTTTAAAATTAATTATTAAAAATGACTATTCAATATTATGAAATGTTAGCTAAATCAGGTTATTATTCAAAAATACATAATTATAAATATAATCGATATAAACGTATTAATAATATTCTTACATTTATAATATTCTTATTAGGAATTATATCATTTTTATTAATATTTAACTTTAAAAAATATAATTTTATTCAAAATATTATATTCATTCCAAATTTGATTATAGTATATTGTATGTTAACCAGTATATGGATATCGTATTATGAAGATATTCATAAATTAAGCACCAATTCATGGGATAAAATTTCATTAATGATTCGTGATTTAATTAAAAATAATAATGGTAATAATGAAGATTTAGGTCTAATATTATTTGATAATTATAATCAAAATAAAAAATATAGCAAAATGAATATTACAAATAAGGATATAAATTATTTTAAACATAATTTAGTTAAATCTGAAATAACAAGTTTATATATTGATGATTTTTTGAAAGAAATTAGTAATTAATTTATAAAAAAAATATGATTATTTTATAAATTATTTTTTTTATTAGTAATTTTTAATTATTACTTCATCGGTTGTTGCATCTGGGTTCTTACTATTTATACTTCTTTTACAAGAAATTATATTAATTTGATACTTTTTATAATTTTCAAGTATCCATTCAGTTTTAGAATTAGACATCATTACTTGACATTTGTCTGAATTTAATTTATCAACTAATTCTAGTAATTTTTTATTGTCATTGATATCAAAACCATTCGAGGTATAACTAACGAATGAATTATCTTTTTCAGGATAATATGGTGGGTCCATATAAATAAATGATTTCGGTTTATATTTTAAATCAATAAACGATTTATTTTTAAATTTTACATTATATTTATTGAATAAATTATTTAATCTTAATAAATTATCCTTATCAAATATAGATGGATTTTTATAATTTCCAAAAGGAACATTAAATTTATAATTTGATTCTCTATATAATCCTCTAAATCCGGTTTTATTTAGAAATATAAATAATGCAGCAATTTCAATATATTCATCAGTTGTAATATCTGGAGATGTATCTGTTATTAATTTTTGTATTAAATCGTTATATTTTTTACGATAATAATAGTATAAATAATTACGACCTTTATTAATATTTTCATTTAATGAAGGTAATGGTGTAATTTGTTTTGTTTCAGAATCACCTATATTAGTATTAATATCATAATTTTTTTTAAATTCCATTAATTTATTAATAAGTTCATTAACATTAGTTTTAATAATTTTATAAGTAATAATTAAACCTTTATTAATATCATTTGCATAAATGTTTTTATTAATTTTTATATAATTGGATTCTAATTTATTTAAAAATTCTATTAATACACTACCTCCACCTAAAAATGGTTCATAATAATTATCAATTTCAACTGGAAACTGATTTATTATATTTTGAATAATTTGTGTTTTACCTCCGGCCCATTTAATAAAAGGTGATGCATTCATAATTTATTTTATTAAAAGATATTAAAATAGAATTTTAAATCAATTTTTTTATATTTTATATTCATTACAAAATAAAAATTAAGATTAAAATTATCTTATTCACTGTATTCGTCTTCTGTATCACACATATCAGCCCATGACATTTTAACACTAGATTTTTTATCATTCGGTATTGATTTTATTTGTTCATCTAATTCTTTTTTAATTTTTTCTTCATTTCTTGATTTAATAATTTGTTCAGAATCAATAAATTTTGAATTAACAACAGAATTAATTACTTCAGAGGTTTTTGATTTATCACCCCATACTGATAAATTAGATATTTTATTAAACTCATCTATTAAATTTTTTGGTTTAATATCAATATTGTCTAAATCATTATTATCATCATTACTATTTTTAGTTTTAACTTTTTTAGGCGGAGTGCTTTGTATTATATAGTCATTATCTTCATCACTAATATTATTATCATCACTACTATCTAAAATTGAAAATGTATTATTATCTAATTTATGTTTTCTTTTATTAACTTCATTTGGTTTTTCATTTGGTGTTTCATTTGTTTCTTCAGTTTTAGTTTGTTCTTCAATATTTCTATATTCAATATATTGATTAGCTATATTTAATAAAATTGATTTAGCTTTTTCAACATCTTGAAATGTATTTGCAGTAATTTGAAATCTACCATATTTATGAACTATAAAACAACCATCACCAACTTTATCCATTATCATTTTCAATCCTTCGCCATTTTTACCAACTATATGTGATACTATTGATAAATCAATACTTACTTTATCGAATGGTTTGCTAGGTCTTTTAGATGGGTCTTTTAATGCAGCTTCATCTGCGAGAAGCATTTTTTTAGCTTCATGTGCAGCTTTTAATGAATATGCTGTAATTGTAAATGTGTCATTATTACCTCTTATATAACATCCATTACGGATTTCAGATGTAATACGACGAATATTACTACCACTGGTCCCAATTAATGCACTCATTAATTTGGGATCTACTTTGAATTCAATTAAAAATTTCTTTTTTTCAGATTTATCTAATTTTTCATTAGTAGATAATTTTGAAATTGAGTTAGAATTTGAATTTGAATTTTTACCTGGCATTTATTTATTTGTATAATTATTCCTATTTATATTTTATTAATCAAATTTTTTTCGAATAATAAAAATTGATTATATTTTAATGATATTTATATTTTAATAAAAAATAAATGACAACACCTCTTATTACGAATTATTTTAAAAATAATAATAAATCCAATTATAATCGATTTAAAACAGATTATTATGAATATTTGCCAAGAAAAATAAGCGAATATAAGTATGATGATATATTTAATGAAGTTAAAGATTTATTAACACAAAGTTCATCTAGATATTCATGTGTATTAAGTAATAGAGAAACTAATGAATATACACATTTAAATACTTATTTCTGGACACCAATAATTGAAAAAATAAAAGATAATATCGAATCGGAATTTAATATACTAATAGATTATGGTTTAGTTCATTTATATAAAGATGGTAATTCGAATATAGCATGGCATTCTGATAAAGAGGCATATGATTCATTTGTAATTAGTATATCATTTGGAGCAACTAGAAAATTTAGTTTAAAAGAAATTGAAAACGAAAAAAATAAAATTGATTTTGATTTATACCATGGTGATATGTTTATAATGAAAAATGGTTGTCAAGAAAAATATCAACATGCTATATTAAAGGCATCAAATCTAAATATACCTAGAATAAGTATAACTTTTAGAGAAAGAAAAAAATAATATATTTTAATAAAATTAAAAATTTGATATTTAAAAACTATTTATTTTTTTAAAATAAAAATAATATAAAATGTCTAGTTCAATTAAAACATTAACTGTTCGTGAAGAAAATGAAATATTTGAAAATAAATTTAATTTTAAACCGTCAGGTGTATGTAATTATTTATGCACTATTTATAATACTGAAACAATGATACGTTCTATATTAGGTGATGGTGCAATATGTTTAGATGAGTTTTTTCATAGTGATTTACCTCGTAAATTTTTTAATAGTTATATTATTGATAAGAATAAAAGCAATATATATATGCTAACAATTATATTACCAGATAGTAATATTATTAATTATATTGTTCTTAAAAATGATAGTAATAATAAAAAAGATGATTTAAAAAAAGAATATGAAAGATTTAATGATTTATTTGGTAGTTTATATAGCTTATTTATTAAAGATGATAATAGAAAAGGTCGTCCTTATAGAACTGACTCTCCTATATTTAAAAAACTAGTTGATAGTTATGTTAAATTTAAGGAATATAGAGCAACACAAAATGATACATTAAATTCTATAAAATAAAAAATGATATTACATACTTATTATTTTTATTTTGTTTATATAAATTTAATTTTTTAATATGTTAATATCATTTTTATTCTATAAAAATTAGTTAGTAGATTTTAATAATGAAGCGTATGATGCTTTGCCTGAATCAACTGATTCTATAGAAGGAACAGTTTTTGTATTTAATGTTGGTGTTTTAGATTCATCATCTTTTTTTTTATTTTTCTTAATAGGACTTTTACGCCATTTTTTATTAGGACTTTTAACAACATTAATTTTATTATTTTCAAATAATGGTAAATTTGAAGATGATTCATTTTCATTTTCATTTTCAGCTTTTAATTTTTCATTATTTTGTTTGGTAAAGCGATTCATACGATAATTTAGTTCATTGATTGTCTTATATACATTCTCTAATTCTCCCCAAATTTCATATTTATTATCTACACGATTATGCCATATAAAATAGACATTTTTATCTTTGATGGTTTTATAAATATAACAACCTCCTACACCATTTACTTTACAATTTACAAATAAATTTGTTGATGCGTCTAATCTTCCATAACATGGATAAGAACCGCTATTTAAAGTAGCAATCATTTTTTCTTTAATTGATTCACTATTGTATATAGTATCAATTTTAAAACTTGCATCAAAATTATTTGTAAATCTATTTATAATATCAATTGCACCATCTATCATTTCGACATCGTTTAATGATGCGATAGTATATTTAGCACGTTGAATATTTACTTGAGTATCAATTGCAGCAGACATTTGTATGTTTAAACCGTTTTTAATGATTTAATATTATTTAAAAATATACTTATTATTATCAAATTTTTTTATCAAACTTGAATAAATAATTTATAAATGGCTAAATTATAAATAAAAATGATTATTATTTTAATCACTATCATATCTTGTTTCATCTAATGCAATAAGAGATAATAAATCTTTATCATCATCATTATCATATATGTGTGATTCATCAGTTTGAGTATTAAGATAAATTGTATCATTACAGTTATTATCAATATTATTTATAAAATTAGAACTATTAACAATTAATTCTGGTTTAAATTGTAAATTATGAATTTCTTCTTTTAATTCTGAAATTTCATAATCCTTTTTTTCAATTAATTCAACTAATTTTTTTCTTTCTAAATATCCATTTTCTAATTCATCTAATTGTTGTGGAGTTGTTAAATCATATTTAGTCATTTTTAAAGCTATTAAATCTGCATATAAATTAATGTTTTTTTGATTTAATTCTGAATTATTTCTCTTAATTTCGTGATATTTTTTAATTGATTCATTACATATATTTTTATAATTTATGATATCATTCTTTTCAATTTTAAATCTATCTTCTAATAAATTATTTTCATAATTTAATCTAATATTTTCAGATTCATATTCTGATATGATTTTATTTTTATTTTTTAATTGAGTTAATAAAGTTTTATTATGTTTTTCTAATTTTTGAATATAAGAATTCATAATATCAATTTTATTTAATAAATATGCATTTTCATCACAAGAATCTATATAATTATTGTATATATTATTACTATACATACAAGAATTTTTAATATCATCTTTAATAGAATTTGAATAATTCATTTTTTTATTATTATAAAATCTAAAAAATAAAACTTATCAAATTTATTATAAATATATTATATAGAAATGTTTTCGGATTTAAACAAAAATATTTTATTTGGTAAAAATTTATTTATATTATATTTGGTAATATCAAGTAATTTTCTTGGTAATTTATTTGGATGTCAAATTCAAAATTCTTTTACAAATAATATATTAATTAAACATTTGTTAGGGTTTTTAACATTATTCTTTTTTATTGGTTTAGCAGAAACAAGTGATATATTACCTTCAGAACCAACTCAAAAAATGGTTTTTTCATTCGTAATTTATATATTATTTTTATTTTCAACTCGTATTAAAGTTTCATTTTGGTTTCCTTTTATTATTTGTTTAGCATTAGTATATATTGTTCAAATTTATAAAGAATATGAAAATAAACAAACTAAACCTGATAAAAGTAAAGTCGATAATTATTTAATGTATCAAAAAGTATTTTTAGGTTTAGCTGTATTTGTATCTATAATTGGATTTGTTGTGTATTTTTATGATAAAAAAGTGCAACATGGTGATAGTTTTAGTTATTTTAGATTTATATTTGGTAATACTGTTTGTGATAGTTTAAATACTGATTCATTGCCATCTTCAAATATTGAAACCGGCGATGTTTCTAATTTACCGACTACATCTGATATATCTACTACTCAATCAGGTGGAGCCCCATTAGATGTATTTAATAATAATACAAATACTAATTATAATTTAGATTATGAACCTGCTGATAAAATTAGTGATTATTTTGATTGATTTTAATAAAAAATAAATAGTTTATTTAAACAACGTGTTTTTTAGTTATTATACATTTATGGTCTCCTTTTAAACAATGATTTATATTTCTAATACATTTATGTCGAATATATCGTTCTCCATGTTTAATTGGTGATATTCCAAAAGATAATATGTATATAATAGACCACATTGTTCTAGAAATCCAGAATTTTTTAGGAGATAGAATCATAAATATAAATATAATGATTGTATGCCATATATCAAATAATTCCATAAAAGAATCTTTTAACTTAAATTGAAATAATTCAATTATAAATTCTCTAAATTCTTGACATAAACTTAATATTAAATTGTATATCATGAAATATCTTGGAATCATAATTTCATTATCCCTTACATATCCAATCATACCATTTTGATATGCAATTATATTTTTACAATATTTATTGTTAAAATAATTTTTTTGACAATAATTATTATTGTGTATCATTTTAAAATTGAATAGTTATTTTTTATAAAAAAAATATAAATATTTATTAAATATCAAATTTTTGAATTAAAATTTATTAAAATTTGATTATATTCAACAAGTTTTTTATAATAAATAAAAATATTGAAAATGTATAAATTTAATCCCGATTATCCATGTAATTCATGGAATGAGTTTTTTAATAATAATAAAGATTTATTAAATAAATTATGGTCAAATATTGAAGATAAATCATCTGAATATAAACATTTAATTAAAATATATCCACCTTCCGATAAAGTATATCGAGCTTTTGATTTATGTGAATTAAATGATATTAAGGTAGTTATTGTAGGACAAGATTGTTATCATGGTCCAGGACAAGCAAATGGCTTATGTTTTAGTGTTGATAATGAAACACCAATACCACCTTCATTAAGAAATATATTAAAAGAAATGGAAACTGATGAAATAAATCGAACAAACCCTGATTTTACTGAATTAGCAAAACAAGGTGTATTATTTTTAAATTCTGCATTAACTGTATTTGAAAAATTACCTGAATCAATGTTAGAATATTGGTCAGAATTTACAGATAATATAATTAAACATATATCAAATAATACAAGAAATGTTGTATTTATATTATGGGGTAATTTTGCAAAAGATAAGTCTAAATTAGTTGATTTAAAAAAACATTGTATAATTACTGGAAATCATCCATCTCCATTAAGTGCTAATAGAGGTGGATTTTTTAATGGAAAATATTTTAGTAAAGCAAATGAATATTTAATAACATTTAAAAAAGACCCAATAGATTGGACAAAATAAAAAATTATTTTTTTTACCATAATACAAAATCTTTATCACATGTTTCAAAAGATAATGTATCTTTTTTACAAAATAAAATATTTACCATAATACAAAATCTTTATCACATGTTTCAAAAGATAATGTATCACGAACAGTTGCTCTACAAGTAATGCCAATTTTTTCAGATAATCTTGATAAATAATCTGACATAACTATTATTTCTACAAATTTATGTGGAGCATATCCAACAAATAATACAACAGATTTCTTTTTATTTTTACTGTATGATAATGTTCTTGAATTTGCAATTATGCCCCTAATACGTAGTTTATTCGGTTGGTCTGATTCACGAATATAACAATTTGGATAAAATTCCAATGTATCATATGACCAAATACCATTTATACGTAATGACTCTGCAAATGTATCAATTTTTTTATTTTGATTTGATTTACGAGCTAATGCATATATTGATTTATGCGGTTGTGCAAATTCGTTTATTTCTACACCGGCTAGTCGAGCTTCATATAAATGAACCCATTTACGATATTGACTTGAACAATGTTTTAAAGTTGATTTCCAAAATTGATGTGGATGATGAACTTTCATATAACCTAGTTGCCAAACTAATAATGCATATGAATAAGCATGTGATTTACAGAAACTATATTTAATAAGATTTTTTAATTTAGTTCGTAATTCTTGTGATTTATTTGGATTAATATTTTTTAATTGTTCATCAAATTCATTTACTATATCTCTGTCATTTTTAGTTATTCCTCTTCTAAATCTGTCGGCATCTGCCTCTGAACATCCTAAATATTCAGAAATCATTTTTATAGCATCATCATCGAATATAAACATCGAATTTAAGTCTATAGAATCATCTGAATCACGAGCCTCTTTGGCTGCCGGTCTTATCATTGCTAAGCATATAGCAACCTCATGTATATTTTTAGGTTTAACTTTCATCAATGCTTTACGCATTAATGGAGATTCGGCAAATGTAATACCTATATTATGTCCATACATAAATAATTCAGATGTTTGTTTATCTTCTAATATACTATTATCTGCATCAAAATTAATTGGTTTAAATTGGTTAGCTTCAAATAGTTGTGCCAAACCTCTACTGGATAATATATCTATTTTAAAATTTTGATATTTTGCTACATCATGTTTATTCAAAACTATTTGAGAAATTACTGTATTATTGTTTTCTAATTTAATATCTGATGGAATACCATCTGGATAAAATACTATACCACCACAATGTAGGGAATAAGTTCTAAATGTATCTATTAATTTTTTAGATTCTTTTTTAATAAAATCTTGTTCATCATTATTTAATGAATTTATTGTATTATATAATTCTAATGTAGGTATCATCTTATGAACACCAACTCTTCTAATAGCTTCGCGGAGTGCTGATTTTTCATGATAAAAAACATGATTACTTATACGGGCTACTTTACCGGTCCATTTAATATTAATTTGTAAAAATACTTCATCTCTCATATTATACGGAAAATCAAAATCAATATCCGGTAGATTATTACGATATTCAGTTAAAAATCTTGCAAAACTAATATTCCATTTAACTGGGTCGACATGACTAATACCTAATAAATAGCATACTAATGATGAACCGCATGAACCACGAGTAACATGAGGAATATTTTTAGTAATATTTAAAATATCAATTGCTTGTAATAAATAACCTGTTAGATTTTTATCAATTAATAATTGTATTTCATGTTCTAGTCTATTATGATAGATTGTATTTTCTGGTATATTACGTATAAAATAAGTTTGAATATCTGTTTTAGCATTAGTTATTAATTCTAAATTAGATATAGATGTATCCGATACTTTAATCATATTCAATTCATTTATAGTTATATCATCATCAATTTCAGTATGATATCTAAATGGAAATATTTTTGAATCATTATTTAAGTATTCATTAATTCTATTGCATATCTTAATCGAGCTTGATGCAGATACATCAATAATTAAACCAAATTTCTTTTTACACTCTTTATCAGTTCTTAATACACGACCAATACATTGAACAAAAGTTTTTGCACCTCTATCTTCTACTCCATCTAAAAATACACAAGTATCTAAATTTGGAATATCTGAACCTTCACGGTGCTTAGCTGCACAGAATAAAATACCTTTTTGTTTTATATCTCTAAAATCATCATATGTAGAATATATATTTTCAATCTTATGATTTTTTTTTGTAGATTTATCAATATCAATTTTATCATCATTATTAGATGTATCAACCGCTATTAACCAATCTTTAAAATAGTCGTCTTTAGACCATTCTAATGCAGATGAATAACATAAATCAATAATACCACACCAAATAATTATTTTTTTATAAGGCATATCATTAATATATTTTTTTAATATCCGTCTAATATCAAGTTGTTTAATTGGTATATTTCTTTTTAACCATACTATTTTGGGTGCAACAATAATATCATCTACAAATGCATCATAAATATTATATTGACTTATAATATTATTATATGGTTGTAATTCTAAATTAGGTGTTGCAGAAAATCCGATACATCTTATCGATGGATATTTTACTTGAATATATTCATAAAATGTTTTTGTAGTTTTATTACTTATACTATGACATTCATCATGAATAATTAGATGAAGAGGTAATCGCAATAATTTATATTTTTCATTTGATGTTAAAAATGCACGATTAATAATAATTAATATAGGTTTATTCCAAAATATACCTGAATTAATATTTGAATACCAATTATCAGGTTTTTTAACAGTAAAATCATATATTAAAAATTTATTAAAAATATCATTAAAACCACGTTGTTTAATAGTATTTTTATTAAATTGTTCAATTAAAATACTTTTTTGTTCGCAGATCCATAATACATTCGAATTAGTTGGATTACGTTCTAAATATTCTAACACAATTTTTAATGCAATCCATGATTTACCTGCACCAGTAACTTGAAAATGTGTTCCAGATTCAAAATTATTATCTATAGATGTATTAATCGCTTTTAGTTGATTAGCACGTAATGATAACATTTTTTTTATTAGTTATTTAATGATTATAATAGATAATATCAAATTTTATAATTTAGTTTTTTTCAATTAAATCATCAAAAAACTTTTTATTTTTAATTAAACAATCTTCCATTTCATTACAAATTTCTAATGTATCTGTAATATTATTTTTTTCAAATAATACACTTGATATAATTAACCAATTTCGAACATCGGTATTTTTAATATTTTTAACTCTTAATAATTTTTTAAATAAAGTAATTATATTACCATGCCATTTATTTATAAATAACCATGTTTTTTCTGGAACTACTGTTTTTATAAATTTCATATAACCATATCTTTTATTCTTTTGTTGTTTTTCATATGGTAAAAAATTAATTTTATCAGCTTCTACTAAATCAAAATCTATAATAGAAACCTTTGGACAATCTAAAACATATTTATCATTATCTAAATAAATTTTTTCAATATCTGTTGTATTTTTACATTCTGTATCTATAAAAATATTTTCTGGATGTAAATCAAAATGTTCAAAATTCGGTCCTAATTTTATACGAGCTTGTATTATTCTATATAAAATTCCAAGTGATATTGTTAATGCATTCTTACTACCAATTTTAATATTTAATTTACTTAATTCTTCTCCTTTTATTATTCTCATTACAACATATAATCCTAATATATTTTCTAAAATACTATCACTTGCCCAAGATATTGGTTTATCTGCATATCCAAACTCAACTAATTCGGGAAATCCTGGCTCACCTGATAAAGCACACATACATAAAATTTCTCTAAAAGGTCTTGAATTCTTTTTTAAATTATAGAATTTTAAAATAAATTGTTCTTTAAATTCATCTTCTACTACAAAAACTAATGCACCACTTTTACCACTTGAAATTTTTTTTATTAAATTGTATTTTTTTGTTATATTAATATTACCTTCTTCTTTTAATTTTTCTAAATCTGATATACAAGAACTTATATTTTTATTTGTTAAAGTCTTTTTAGACATTTTTAATTTAATTTCATCTATTACTGAAGACATACTTATAATATTAATTATTATTATAAATATATATATTATTTTATTACAATGCATTAGTTATATTTTGTGATGCACTATTAACTGCACTTCTCCAATCCATTAATTGAAGACCTAATGCTAAACCTATACCTAAAATTAAATTAGAGAAAACATAACTATCAATTATACCAACAATTGCAAATAATACTGTTGTTCCAATTACAAATAATGCCATATAAAATAAAGTAGTATCAGGTGTAATTAAACGATTTTTTAAAGATATTGTCATACATACAACAACTAATAAAACAAATGATTTTAATAATGTTCTTGTAAATGCTAAAAAGGTTGTTTCAGTTTTATCTCTTTCACTAACACAAGTTGCCATTTTATATATTTAATATATTAAACTATTTTAATTTCAATTATTGATACAAAAACTAAAACTAATTACAAATACATATCTAGATACTCTTAATTGAAATCTTAAATCTTCTAATAAATTACTATTTGAATCCTTATAATTAATTAAATCTTTTAATTCAATTGGTGAATAATCAGTAAATAATTCTTTTTTATATTCTTTTTCTATTCCAGTTATAAAATTTTTATATTTACTTATTTGTAATTCTTCAAATTTTTTAAAATGTAATTCTATTCCAAATGAATTAAAATATTTATTTATTAATTCAAAATCTTCAAAACTCATTTTTAATAAATCTACTTTTCCAAATTCATCCCCATATAATATTTTACTGCCATTATGAAATATTGATAATAGTCTTTCAAATAATTCGACTATATCACTTGCATCTAGATTTACTAAAATACTATTTTTATTTTTAGGTTCATTATCAAATAAATCTAATAAAAAAGTTTCAAAATCAATTTCTGTAAAATCCATATTATATTAAATTATATTAATAATATTTGTTTATATATCTATTGTATTTTGAAGTATAATTACAATCATTATATCATAATTTATAACAATGAATATTTATCTTAATATAGTAAGGTTATTAATAATTTAATTATAGCTAATAATATATGATAATAATGCGATAGATAACATTATCCAATCATTATCGACATTAATAAGTCGAAGACTGCTTATTATGTTATTTTTGATATAATTATGTAAGATTATCGCTAATAATATATGATAAATATGCGATAGATAACATTATCCAATCATTATTGACATTAATAAGTCGAAGACTGCTTATTATGTTATTTTTGATATAATTATGTAAGATTATCGCTAATAATATATGATAAATATGCGATAG
>JACCDO011891998.1_pt1 | contig 16065 bp, 14 predicted proteins | sample 7446101 | NCBI WGS metagenome assembly JACCDO01 (sample SAMN15323440, study PRJNA562643) | freshwater metagenome | isolation source: river surface water | place: USA:Blue River Watershed | collected 2017-08-16
ATTTTCTTTTATATTTTTGACTTGATTAATAACGTTTATGTTCCATTCCGCGCTACGCTGAATAGCGTCTCGGACCAGCACAGTGTGGAGTGGGAAGATATCAACTACTTGGGAAGAGCCGATAAATTGTTTTTGTATAAGGGATTCTCACGCGACGTAAGTCTATCTTTTTCGGTGTATGCCAATAGTATAAAAGAATTGATTCCTATGTGGAAAAGAATCAATTATTTAGTTGGACTCGCAAGACCTTCAAAATACACTGGAGCCGCCGTAACAACAAATTCGGAGGGAACGGTTACATCTGGGAAAGAAAGTAGTTTTATCTATCCACCGATGATAACCATTAGAGTGGGCGATTTGTTTGTAGACCAACCATGTGTGCTTCAGGGAATATCGCTGACTGTACCAGAAGACGCGACGTGGGAGACATATCGCGGGGATGGAGATTATTCATATGTATATAGCGCTGTCAAAGCACCTATAAACATAAGCGCCACATCCAGACAGCTTCCAACTAAAGTTGATATTTCATTAACAACCAAGATGCTAGAAAAGACCAGATCGGAAGTAAACGGTGATCATTATGGTTTTAATATGGCAATCGGTGCAGGATAAAATCATGAATAGATACATTTCTACAGAAAACAATACATTTACTCGGTATGACGGTAAAAAGGTGTTTAGAACAACAAGATACCCGCTTATTCCATATAACTCAAACGATGTGTATATTATAGTCAACGAAGGAGATTATCTTGACAGTCTCGCTGAAAAATTTTATCGTGATCCGACATTGTGGTGGATAATTGCACAGGCTAATGGAATCAAAGCCACGCTAAAAGCACCGGTTGGAAAGCAAATAAGAATCCCAGCCAACGCAGATATAATCATAGCAAATTTTAAAAGAGAAAACTTAATGTAAGGTTACAATATGTCTATTCCATACACATTTCCGTGGGGACTCCATCCGATGGAAGATTGGATTTCAAAGGAATTCAATCGCCGCGTTCAAGAAAAAGGAATGAGCCCAACCCAAACAGAGAACGGAATATACAGCGGACCAAAAACTGCATGGGCCAGAGTTTTTTCCAACGGAATATCCAGTCTAGCATTTAATGGGGCGCAAGGGTTTGTTATGGGAGGGACTGAGGGGTTTGATGCAAGTTACGGTTTTACTGAGAATGGAAGGGTCACTATTGGGGTTGATGCAACCGGAAAACCCCATGAGATAGATGCGTCTGGTAGATTTGGGTCTATTATAAACAATTCAGTAAAAACAAATACAAGCGATTTTCCACATCGCCCGCCACCGAGTTTGGTTTCCATCGAAACACAGTTCGCCGGAGGCGCGAATAGCAGCTTCAATGCACTTTGTAGAAAAACCACTATTAATTGGAAATGCTACTCGCTCGGCCAACTTGAATATCTAACACCGTATTTTCTTACTCCTAGAATAACATGTTTGGTTGAATGGGGGTGGAATCACTATGACACAACATCTCTGGTGGATTTAAACGACGTCGACTGGTTGTATGAAATATTTTTGGGAAAATGGGAATATACAGGTAAATGGATTGAGCATTCTCGCGGTAATTATGACTTGGCGATGGGAATCGTGACGGATTATACAATCTCACTCAATGAGTTTGGTGGGTACGATTGCTCAACGACAATCACCAATGCAAATTATTTATTGGAGGGACAGTCTTATCAAAACAAGACGGCGTCATCAACTGACAAGTCTACAAAAAAACCATTAAAAATAAAAGACTTTAACGAATTCGTGTTTTATGATTTGGATAATTTGGAAATAAAGGCAAGAAAAGGAAGCGAAAGGAGTGACTCAGCGAAGACCTACAGCCTTGACACTAAAGGAAAGATTTTTAAACATGATGGTGAACGGTGGCTTAGAATGGACTTGATAGAAGATATTATCAATATTTTCTTTGGTATAGAATTTTTAAACAATGATGACAAGCCGGTAAACGTGGAGTGTATGAAGTTGGATATTTCAAAAGTTCCTATCTGCGCCCATCCATTCTTGAAATCTGTAAACAAGGATGTTTTATTTCCAAACCAGATAGCGCCGAGGTTTGTTTCGGATAGCGGAGAATCAACGAGCGTCCTTAATGCAGCACAGTCTGGAGAATATTTAAAATTATTTCCGGATGCGGAAAAAATCGTTTCGAGATATAAATTGGATATGTCATATGACAACCTATTGGATATAATTAACAAAGGCGGGAGGTCATTCCCGATGTTTGTTCCATACACCGACAACGGATCGAACAATGCTCCGTCGGCTGGATATTGGGGATATTTATCCGACGTGTTTGTGTCGGCTAAATTATTCAAATCGCTGGTAGGAAAAAACGATACCGCACTTAAATTATTGGAAGAACTTCTTCAACATATATCTAAGGCGATGTGCGATATAACACAAATGCAACCGAGGCCGTCCATTCCAAATGGAGCCAAGTATACGGTCATAGATACAAACTTCACCACAATTCGAACGACCGAAGACGCCAACAGACTCCCAAAAATATCATTGATGTCGAATAATTCTTCCTTCATCCGCGCCGCAGAATTTTCGGTAAAATTGAGCGGAGAAATGGCAAACCAAATGGTCATGCAGAGTGCAGTTGGTGGGTCTCTACCCGATGGATATGGAACTTCGTACGTTGATACAAAGACTATGGAGGTGAGTAAATTTTCCAAAGGAGACCGGATGTTTAAGCGTGGCGTCATCCCACAGGAAAATACAAAACCTTCAAACAAATCTGAGGAAGAAAAAAAGATAAAGTTTGATAGGAAGTTCACCCCGCAGGGAGAAAACAAGAACTTTTATATATACAAAGATAATTCTTCTGGTACCACCACATACCACATATTGTCTGAGAACAATCCGTCCTTTATTAAGACTGTCCTCTCCGACACAGAAGACAAACGGGCAGTGTATACAAACAACGCAATCATGCCCGGAACAAATTTTACTATGGAGTTGCTGGGGATCGGTGGAATAACATTCCTATCTCAGTTCACATTGGACCATGTTCCGAGTGCATATAACTACGAACGATGTGTGTGGCAAGTATCGGATGTTAAACAAAAAATCGAAAACAAAGTGTGGATAACCACGGTGACGGCGCAAGCTAGACCACTGACATCTATATGAAGTATAACGACCTTTTATCTTCCAGTTACGGTACATTCGCTGAAATGCAAGGTGCATCTCCCGTGCGCAGCAAACCGTCGCCGCTTGATAAGGACTACAAGGCGGGGAATTTTATCAGGGCGTTTGCAAAAAAAATAAACGAAGAATTGATAATTGAGATTGATGGCGAAGCGGCCAAAAAAATAAATTCAAGTTTGTATCAGGTCGTTTTCGTGTCATGGTCAATTTCAGGCCCAAAGGAAAACAAGCGTGTTGATGGAACACTTATACCCGGAGTATATAATCAAAACTTATTTGAGATTGAGAGAGTACAAAAAGAAAACGGGATGGATTTAAAAAAAGTTCTGACCAATCCACTGGAATACTGGCGAGGGTATTGATTGCTTGACAGTTGTGGCTTTTCTGAGTATTGTGCTTTTGTGCAAATCGTAGAATCACAAGAAGATTTATCGCTGTTATGCAGTTACATAACAACGGAAGAATTGGTCATGGGCGTCGTGTGTGCGGACGCCGAAAAACACAGTCTCAACAATCGTGTGAGCCTGTTGTTTTTTTATTTTTTATACTCAAAGACATATTGGTGTGTCCCGCTGGCTCATAATGAAGCCATCACAATGGAAAATTCGTTAGAAAAAGTCAAAGATGCATTAAAAATCGGAATATATAGAAAGTATGTCTTCGACAAGAAAAACATAACCCAGCTACTAGGAACAGACTATGATTTTCTCGACTTAAATCTTATCAAGTATATGAGCGAGGGGGTAATCGATGACGCAAACATTGAAACAAATGCCCACGGTTTTATACGAACTAATTTCAGAAACATCCCAGACACGAATGTGTGTATTCCAATTTATAAACATGCTAGAGTATTTATAAATAATACTCGGAATATAAACGGGGCCGATGTTGAAGTTGAAAAGGAAGACGGGTTTAGGTTTGTAAACGGACCAATGACAGCGTGCTTCGCCAAATTGGAAAGTTATGGGTTGTATGTTACCGACGATTTCACTGACGAATTTGGCAACGAGCAAACGAAACACATCAAAAATAATCGAGTATACACTCAATATAATTTTCTGACTTCAACCGGAAGACCGTCGAACAGATTTGCCGGGGTAAATTACGCGGCATTAAATAAGAACGATGGTAGTAGAAATTGTTTTGTGAGCAGACATGGTGAGGATGGTATGCTTGTGATGATGGATTACAATGCGTTTCATCCGAGATTAATTGCACATCTGACCAATTTCAATATGAGCGGCGATGTAAACCCATATGCATATCTCGCGAAGTATTATTTTAATAAATCCGATGTTAATGAAGAAGACATCGCGGTGTCAAAAGGATTCACTTTCACGCAAATATACGGCGGACTGGATAAAAGATGGCTGCATATACCCTATTTTGCCAAGATTCAAGATTATATCGATCATCGCTGGCGATTCTTTGAAGAGTATGGATATATTGAAACACCAAAATATAAAAGAAAAATCAAACCTTGTCACATAGGAGAAGCAAACCCAAATAAGCTATTCAATTATATATTACAGGCATTTGAAACGGAAATGGCCGTCGATACGTTGGGCGAGTTGTTAACCTACCTAGAATCTAAAAAATCTAAGCCCGTTTTGTATACATACGACAGTATACTATTTGACATACACAAAGAAGATAAAATTGATACTATAAAAAAGTTAAAATCTATCATGGAAAAAGATAAGTTTCCGGTGAAGGTATACGCCGGCAACAGCTATAAAGACATGAAACACATCGTGTTGAAGTAATATTTATAATATTGGGTATATATCATGGGAGGTTTTTGTATATATATCAATATTTATAGAGTATGAATAACAGTTTTATCAATGAGATTTTGGCTGAGTGGTCGATGCGCTCACCGGATGGTTTGGTTGGTGGACACAATACGCCTGAAAATACTGCTATACTAAAAGAAATATTAGAAGAGGCTTCGATAAAAGACAAAAGAAACCCATTGCACCCTAGATATTTTAGGTATGACTCGAATACCGAAAAAATGCTTACCAAAGACCATCCGTTATACGATGATGGTATAGATAAAGAGGATGTACGAAATGGGTCCGCTGTAAAAAAATCGCAAAGAGCGGATGTGGTTGATGTACCGAAAACCGAGAAACCATCAACTGCACCGGGTATCAAAGATTCAACTGGGCCGGTTTGGACGGTTGAATATTTACAACGAGAAAAAGATTTTTTTCCTACTTCGGCTAAAATAATACATCGTGCGCTAAACGAACTATCCAACAATAAAAGATTGGAATTTTTAAAGAATTTTGATCAACTGTCGGCGGAAGCTGCGGTAGAGTTTCTTAACGACAGAGGAAATGACCCTGAATATGTGGCTTTTTTGAGAGCAATCGATTCCGCAAGAGTTTCGAAGGGATCGGGTGCGGAAGACGATGAAGGAGATGCCTCTGGTTCAAAAGCTGGTAGAGGAGAATTTATACTGGTGCTTTTGATCAAAGGGGGAAAGTCCGCCGGCTCCAAGTCGGGAGACATTATTCTTAAAGACGGGTCTGCGATTGAAGTGAAAGAAGTTAAAGACAAAGATGAAACAATTCGGGCAACAAAAGCATCTTTAGGCGGAAAATTTAACAGCGTACCGTTCGTTGATGCTCTGAATGAACTAATTGCATTTTGTTCGGGAAAAGAAGAGAATGTAAGGGCAATTATGGAATTGGCCATAGACGCAGGAATAACAAATAAACGCATGCCGGATAAAAGAGATGAGCAGGGCAATCCTGTGAAAATCACATACGACGAAATACCAGAAGGAGAAAGACTGGGTAAGCTCACTTCTCTGAAGAGGTTTTTGAACACTGCCGACATAAATAATCTAAATGTTTCTACGGCATATGCATTGGCGCGACTCGGTGTATATATCCAACAAATAAACAAAAATGATGCCGTGAGCAAAATAATAGACCCGGACAAGGTAGAGTTTGACATAGGAAAACAAACATCTATTCTAAAAATAGATGACATTCCCCCGCAAGATTTAGAAAAAATTAGAAACCCTGAGAATGAACCAAAACAAATAACGGTTCAAGTGTCATCAATTGCACAAGAAAAGAGAAAGGCAGAACTTATTGTTCCCGCAATCAAGCGCCTGAAAATCTTTTCGGCTGCACCAAGATCGCTCGATGATGTGTATACTCCTCTGAATATAGCAAAATCCATGTTTGAGTTTATGTCTAAACCTCCGGGTCACTACACGGGCGGCATCGTATTCTATAACAGCAAATCTTTAAAGTTTACTTACGAGCCGGATTTAACTAATCTAAAAAACGGAGAATATTATTTCCAGAGCTATCAACAGACCGGTCCAACATTTACAAAACAAGAACCAAAAAACGGATAACCATGAACAGTAAAAATATTATAGATTTGGACAAGTTGATACTTGAATGTGAGATAGACGAAAGAATTGAAACTGGTGTGTTCGATGTCCATGATGTAAATCACATCACCGTACTCATAGAGCGCATGGTCGAATACGGGATTGACGAAGATGAAGCCGAGCGTATTGTTGAGTTGGGATTTGTTGACGAGGGAAAATACCCAGAACGCCAAGCATACAACAAAGATGGCTGGCTCGTGACTTTTCCATCGAAAGAATATCGTGACCGCGCGATCAAGAAGGGTACGCATTCTATATCCGATCCAACACACGGCAAGGGCGGGATGAATCTTTACTATAAACGAAAAGGGAAGCAAAAAAGACAAGCGGCCCAACAAACAACGTCCACGAATACACCGGAACGTCAGAAACAGCCGACGCCCGCACAAAAAACAACACAGGAACCGGTACCAAGTGAACCAAGTCAGAAACAACCGGAACAGTCTCCGGAAGAGGATTTCGTTGATTTTTCGGCAGAAGACGACGAGTTGGAAAAGTACATTGCATCAAAAGCGGGTCCGGACTTTAAGGTGCGGGATAAACAGAGCAATGGCGGAACGCCCGCGCCCGACGCGGGGGGCGAAGAACACAAACCATCGCAACCTATACCCGCGAAACCGACCCCCAAACAGGCACAACCAACACCTGTTTCCGGTACATCTTATTCCGACATATCAAAAAAGTTTGCAGCGCAGAAGCGGTGGATTCCAAGTTCGTTTGGCGAATACAGAAACTCTCAAGGGGATGCCGTCGCGGTTGTTGGTTTATCGGGAGAAATAGTTCCTATAAAAAGCAACGAGCGCGAGGAATATAAACTGTTTGCAGAAAAACACATGCAAGCATAATATATGCCGTTGTATAATACACAACTGTTGTGTACCTTTGCGAAAAGTGGCACCTACGAGGAAGAAATTCGGTCCCTGTCCACCTATTACAAAATAGCAGACAATCGGATATATGTGCTACAGTCTGTATTATGCGCGGACGAAATATTTTTGACATATAACGTGGAAAAGAGCGCCGGCGATTTTTATCCACACACGATGAGTGTTCATCGAAAAAAAGAACACAATGTTATATACAGCATCAACGCGCTCAATGAACTGATAAAGATAGAAAACGGCGGGGTGGTGTCGCCGACATATCAAATTTCTTGGGACAAATATCGCAATTCTTTTATATCAACAAGAGACGGAAAAGTGAAAATAACACCAACAAAATTAGTAAAAATTTTTGTAATAAAATAACTGATTTTCGTAGGTAAAATCCGGACGTTAAATACTTATATCTGATTAACAATTGCTAAATTATCAGTTAATAATTAACCTTTAAAAGTTCTTATATATTGACTATTATCAATTGCCACGTCATAGTACCAAGACTGACCGAATTGGTGCTCATCAAATTGGTCAAACTTAGATTAACAATTAAATAATTAAAAATTATGCCATTAGACTTAGCAAAAATTAAGGGTCGTCTTGACGCGCTCAAGAACACCACGACAAAGTCCACAAGTTTGTGGAAACCAGTACCGGGGAAGCACACCGTTCGCATTGTTCCCTATGCTCATAATCCGGAAAATCCATTCATTGAATTGCTTTTCCATTATAACATGAACGGAAAGACGTATCTTTCTCCTGCTTCGTTCGGTCGTCCTGACCCTATTGTTGAGTTTGCCAACAAGCTCAAGAAGAGTGGTGACAAAGAAGACTGGAAGGAAGGTCGTAAGCTTGAACCCAAGCTGCGCACATATGTTCCTATCCTTGTTCGCGGTCAAGAGAGTGAGGGTGTAAAGTTCTGGGGTATGGGTAAGCAGGTATATCAAGAAATTCTTGCTATCATCGCTGATCCTGATTACGGTGATATTACCGACCTCAAGACCGGACGTGATATCGTGGTTGAGTTCAAGACTGCCGAGGAAACTGGTAAGTCTTTCCCCGAGACCTCGATTCGCGTTAAGCCAAACCAGACCGTTGCATTTGATGCTTCGGATGCAAATGTTCGTGAAAAGGTTAAGAATCAGAAGAACGTTACCGAACTGTTCCCTGAACTGACCTACGATGAACTTGCCGCAGTCATGGATACATGGCTGAATGCCGGTGAAGCAAATCCCGACGGCGAGCCGGCTCCTACTACAAGTGAAGAGCCAGCCGCAGAAGAAACAGCCAAGACTGCTCCTGTACAAAGTGCTACAACCAAGGCAGCAGTAAAGGCTCCGTCCTCCACAAAGGACATTGCCAACGAATTTGAAAATCTGTTTAACTCGTAATAGAGTAAATAGATTTTTATAAAATCGTTTCACAAAAGGGTGTGCTGTGCACACGCATGGTGCACCCTTTTTAACTTTAAACAACAATATTATGGAAAAAGAAAAGAAGAAAAAGTCGGTAGAAGTTGAGCTTAATACCGGACGCGACGAGTTGGCAGAAGCACTTGCCGATTCTATCAACAAAGGTAGCGACGGTAAGGTTGCGTTTTTCCTTGATGCGGAAGACGATCCCTCTCAAATCACTGATTGGGTTTCAACGGGCAACAGTCTTGTTGACTTGACTATTGCAAATCGTCCCAATGGCGGCTTGCCTGTTGGTCGAATCACTGAGCTGACTGGTCTTGAAGCATCGGGTAAGAGTCTTATGGGAGCGCACTTGCTCGCCGAAACACAGCGCAAGGGTGGACTGGCAGTATTCATTGACACAGAAACATCTGTTTCAACGGAGTTTCTTACAGCTATTGGTGTAGACGTTCCAAAGATGTTATATATCAATGTTGATACAGTTGAAGATGTATTTGACAAAGTTGAAGAAATTATCGCACTTGTTCGTAAGAGCAGCAAGAATCGTTTAGTTACTATTCTGGTTGACTCTGTTGCGGCTGCTTCTACCAAGAAGGAAATTGCGAGCGATCACGGTGCAGACGGTTTTGCTACTGGCAAAGCTATTGCAATCAGCAAGGCAATGCGTAAGATCACTGGGTTGATTGGCAAGCAGCGCATTTGTTTGTGCTTTACCAACCAACTTCGTCAAAAAGTCGGATTCGTTGGTCTTGGCGACCCTTGGACAACAAGTGGTGGCAAAGCTATCGCATTCCACTCCTCGCTTCGTCTGCGCTTGAAGCAGATGAACCAGATCAAGAATGCCGACAAGCAGACTGTTGGTATTCGTACAAAGTGTACCGTTATCAAGAATCGCATGGGACCACCTATGCGTTCGGTTGAATTCGATATATACTTTGATCGCGGAATTGACAATTACAGCAATTGGCTAGAACATCTCATTGAATGGGATATCGTGACCAACGCCAAGAAGGTCAAGAGTGATGTTAAAAAGACAAAGAAGCAGCTGGAAGAAGAAAAAGAAGAAGACAAGAAAGCAAAGCAGCTTCAATTCATCATGCCTGTTGAGGGTAAAGACCCCGAAACAGTTGTATTTGAAAAGAAGGATTTGCCGAAGCTGCTGAAGGATCGCCCAGAGTGCCGCGAATACTTGTACAATAAGTTGTGTGAAAACTTCGTATTCAAGTATAAGACGCCAAACTCCGAGATTGCTGACGACGTCGAATACGACGATGCGTCGGAGGGTGCAGACTGATTGATCGACCGTATGGAGTGAAATACCTCCATATGGTTCTCATATTATGAAAGACGAGCACGTTGTCATTTTTCTTACGAGACCACTCACATTCGATTCCAAAAGAATTGTTGTACCACCAAACGCCCCACGCATATCAATTCCAGTTAAGTTGAATAGTAATCAAATTGTTCTCTATAAGAATAATGAATATGAATGTATGAACGTGATGGTTGAAATCAATGACGCCGGTGATATGAAGACATTTTACTACGTTGTTTTAAGATAATCATGCAAGACTCTACAAAAAAGAAGTTCGCTTCTATATTCTCGCAAATCAAGAGCGAGCATGCATCAGTGAAGCCAGAACTAGACCGCAACAAGAATAGCGACATTCTCGTTGTTGATGGTACAAACAATTTCATTCGCTGTTGGACTGTTGTACCAACATTGAGTGAAAATGGTGAACACGTTGGTGGTGTATCGGGATTTCTTACCAGCCTTGGATATGCTGTCAAATTACTGAAACCCACCAGAGTCATTGTTGTATTTGACGGTAAGGGTGGCAGCGAACGCCGCAGAAAGCTATATCCGCAATATAAAGAAGGTCGCAAGGTCATGAAGCGCCTTAATCGCGCTTATGAAGACATGAGCGACCCTGACACAGAACAAAAAGCAATGTATGAACAGATGGGCAAGCTTGTATCATTCTTACAAGAACTTCCTGTTAGCATTGTGTCTATTGATTATATTGAAGCCGACGACACAATTGGATATATCGCCACACAGATGTATAAAGATAGCCGCATCACAATCATGAGCGGTGATAAAGACTTTATGCAACTTATCAGTGATAGAGTCCAAATTTGGAGTCCTATCAAGAAAAAGATTTATGGTGTACAAGATGTAATTAATGAATATAGTGTACATCCTACCAATTTTATTTATTACCGTATCCTTGAAGGAGACAACTCCGATAATATCAGCGGTGTTAAAGGTATTGGACTAAAGACAGCAATCAAATGTTTTCCTATGCTCACAGAAGCAACTGAAACATCTGTTGAAAAAATTTTGCTTCGTGCAAAAGACTGTGCCAACGAAAAAGCGGCATATGCCAATGTAGTCGAGCACGCAGAAATTGTTCAGCGTAATTATATGCTTATGCAACTGAAAGACCCGAATTTTTCGCCCGCGCTGCAATTGAAAATTGATGAGTCTTTAGAAAAAACTTATGAATTTAACAAGTTTCATTTTATACAAAAGCTGACAGCATTTGGTATGCATTCTAGCATTCCAAACTATCATGTATGGTTACAGGAAGTGTTCTATCCTTTGCATGTATACGCCACATCACCATGATCCATACACTGACAGGTCCACACTTTAACTATGTATTTGAAGAAGATGGAAACATGTTTGTTCGTCAAGCATGTGACTGTGGGTGTATAGATAAACGCTGGCAGATATCAGAACATGATGTAATTTTTTCAGAGAATAAAGTTTTACTCTTTGGTGATTTAAAGAACCTAGAAATTATTTCTAACAGAGCTATTTTGGGGACACGTGAGAAAAGCGCGAACATGAATTTCGTTCGTATATATTCCCCGGAAACATATAAGAATAGATCGGAACAAATTGTTCAGCGATCTTCTTAATTTTGAAATCTAATTATCAATTGACTAAAGGTACGTGATACCATAGTCTTTCAAATACTAAGTTATGGCACCAGTAATTATAGACAACCTACACAAATTCGGCCTAGAGTTTCAAATCAAGATCATTGCGGGAATATTGACGGACAAGTCTTTCTTTGAGCGAGTGGTAGATATTATAGACGTTGCGGCATTTGAAAATGACGCCCATCAATGGATCATCAAAGAAATCATCCATTACCACGCAGACTATAAAGACCTTCCAACGATGCAAGTATTCAAGATTCGGATCGATACAATCGATTCCGAGGAATTTAAGGCGTCAGTTATAGAACAACTGAAGCTCGTGTATATGAAGATCAGTGAGAAAGACCTTCAGTTCGTACGCGAACAATTTCTAGAATTTTGCAAAAACCAGAAATTAAAGAATGCGATCATCGAATCGGTGGATTATCTAAAATCCGGCGATTATGATAAAATAAAAGGCTTGGTTGACAAGGCTATGAAAGCCGGAATGGAACGCAATCTTGGTCACAACTATCACAAAGATGTTTCCGGTCGAATGAGCGAAATGTGCCGCAAGACAATTTCAACCGGGTGGGACGTGGTTGATAGTCTGATGGATGGTGGTCTTGGACCGGGAGAACTCGGAGTAATTGTTGCGCCTGCCGGCATCGGTAAGAGTTGGTTACTTTGTACGCTCGGCGCAAGGGCGATGAAGCAGGGCAAGAACATTGCCCATTTCACTCTTGAGTTGAACGAAAATTATGTAGGTCTGAGATACGACTGTTGCTTCACCGGTATTGATTTCCAACAAATTAAGCACATGCAGCCGGAGGTAGAAGACGTAATTAAAAAAATACCGGGCAAGTTGTTTGTTAAATATTTTCCGTTGAAAACGGTCAGTGCCCAATCTCTGAAATTCCACATAGAGCGCATTCAGACTCTTGAAGGCATTCGCATCGATGAGATGGTTGTAGATTATGCCGACATTCTTCGCCCACTGGAAAAAGATAGCAACAGTAATAGCTATAGTGAGGCGGGTGGTATATATGAAGAGCTGCGGCAAGCCGCAGGAGAATTACAAATTCCCGTATGGACCGCTTCACAGACCAACCGCAGCGGCGGTCAAGAAGACGTGGTTCAAGCACACAACATTGCCGATAGCTATCGTAAAATTATGACAGCGGACTTTGTTATGAGCGTATCGCGCAACACAAACGACAAGGCAAATAACACCGCTCGCGGTCACGTTATTAAAAATAGATTCGGACCGGATGGTATTACTTTATATTCAAAAATGAATACGAGCACAGGGCAAATCGACTTTTTCGACGCAAAGTCAACGGAATCGCTTGAAATTCAAGCGCAGATGGAAGATGGAGAAAATTCTGTAAAGAATATGTTGAAAAATAAATGGAATAATTCTCGCCAAAAACAAAACGGGGAAAACACCAGTTTGTGAGAAAATTTTCTAAAATTTATTTCTAAAATTTATTTTTTATAATTCGTATTTATCTTCCACACAACAAAACGGGAGAATCACACACATGACAATATTTGATGAGCAAATTGCACGTAAACCCAATCGCTATCCTTGGGCGCAGGAATATATTGATGCTATGTGGGCCGGTCATTGGACTCCAAACGAGTTCACGTTCACGTCGGACCTACAACAATATAAAACCGAAATGACCCATCAAGAGCAGATTATAATCAAGAACGCACTGAGCGCGATTGGTCAAATTGAAATCTCTGTAAAAAAGTTTTGGGCAAAGCTCGGGGATGTTCTTCCTCACCCAGCCATGAGCGATCTTGGTATCACTATGGCTAACATCGAAGTTATTCACAATAATGCATACGAAAAGTTGCTGGACGTATTGCAAATGCAAGACGTTTTTGAAGAAAACCTCAAGCTGGATATCATACAGGGTCGGGTGAAATATTTGCGTAAATACTTGGATAAGAACTATTCCGACAAGAGAAAGCAATATGTATACTCTCTCATACTTTTTACCTTGTATGTAGAAAATGTATCACTATTCAGCCAATTTTATATTATTAACTGGTTCAATCGTTACAAGGGACTGTTGAAGGACACGGCTCAACAAGTTGCATATACAGCAAAAGAAGAAACTCTACACGCACTTGCTGGTGTAAAAATTGTCAACACGATTCGCGAAGAAATGCCTGAATTGTTTGATGAAGAATTAGAGGCTCGCATTCTACATGAGGCAGAGGAATCATACAAAGCAGAATCCAAAATAATCGATTGGATGGTTGGTGACTATAAAGATGATAAGATCAGCGCGGAAATATTAAAGGGATATGTTCAAAAAAGATTGAACGATTCTCTTGAAATGATTGGTTTCAAAAAACTGTTTAATGTATCACAGGATATCATCGACGCGACTACTTGGATGGACGAGGACGTAATGGGAAATACTATGACTGATTTCTTTCATAAGAGACCTGTTGAGTATGCCAAGAAAACTCAATCTATTCAAGCGGGCGACTTGTTTTAATATTATGAATGCGCCACCGCCAATCATCGACGCCCCACTCGGGCAGTATATTTACATGGGAATGGGTATTGTGAATGGCCATCGGGTTTGTATGTCTGTTGCATACAAACTTGATTATTGCGTGAAGAAGGCCATTCAATTTGAAAACGCATTGAACATTGGTTCTGTTTTCGATAAGGTTAATAAAGTGAAAGTTGGGCGCTTGGAGGCAGAAACATCGTTTACACGCGCCGAACTTCAAGAATATATAAAATATTTCTCTAACACATAAAATTTAATGGAAATGAATAAAGACATATATTGGTTAAACAAGGACAGCGTCACTTTTCTCGAAAGAGGGTATTTACCAAAGGGGCAAAGTGCCGAAGAAAGAATACATGAAATTGCTAAAGCGGCGGAAAAGATTTTAAAGAAAAAAGGATTTTCTGAAAAGTTCGAGTCGTATATGCACAAGGGGTGGTATAGTTTATCATCGCCGGTTTGGGCAAACTTTGGTAACGGACGAGGGTTGTCTATTTCATGCAACGGTTCGTATGTGTCCGACACCATGAACGCTATTCTGGAAAAAACCGCAGAGGTCGGGATGCTAACAAAGTATGGTGCCGGCACTTCTGGGTTTTTTGGTGACCTGCGAGCAAGAGGTACGCCAATTAGTGTTGGCGGCACTAGTTCTGGTCCCGTCCATTTTATGGAAATGTTTGATAGTGTCACGAGAGTGGTATCTCAATCAAACGTTCGCCGTGGTAGCTTTGCTGCATACTTACCAATCGAGCACCCGGACATTATGGAGTTTCTGGGTATTCGCGAAGAAGGCCACGCCATTCAAGATTTGAGTATCGGCGTTTGTGTGAGCAACAAGTTCATGAAGAAAATGATCGATGGCGACAAAGACGCTAGAACGGTGTGGGCCAAAGTTCTAAAGAAACGGTTTGAGTCTGGATATCCATACATTTTTTTCAGTGACAATGTAAACGACGCCGCCCCGGAAGTATACAAAGACAAGAAACTGAAGATACATGCCTCTAATCTATGCTCCGAGATATGTTTGAGTTCGTCAGAACACGAGACGTTTGTGTGCAATCTTTCTTCGATGAATTTACTTCATTACGAAGATTGGAAGAGCACGGACGCTGTAGAAACAATGACGTACTTCCTAGACGCCGTTATGGAAGATTATATTCAGGTAACGGAAAATATTCCTTTTCTCAAAGCCGCTCACAATTTTGCCAAGAATCAACGAGCACTCGGCATCGGCGTTCTTGGATGGCATTCATTCTTGCAGAGCAAAATGATCCCGTTCGAAAGCATGGAAGCCAAGTTCCTGAACACCCAGATTCACAAGCTTATTCGTGATAAGAGCTATGCGGCGAGTAAGGAGATGGCCAAGGAATACGGCGAGCCGCCTTTATTAAAAGGATATGGTCGCCGAAACGTCACCACAATGGCGATTGCACCAACCACCAGTAGTTCTTTTATTCTCGGTCAAGTGTCTCCGAGCATAGAACCACTAAACAGTAATTATTATACAAAAGATTTGGCCAAAGGTAAGTTTACGTACCGAAATCCATATCTTGAGAACGTACTTGAAAAACATGGCAAAAACAGTGCGGAAGTATGGAAGAGCATCCTCATCAAAGGAGGCAGTGTTCAGCACCTTGAATTCTTGTCCGAGCACGAGAAGGAAGTGTTTAAAACTTTTGGG
>JACCDO010448945.1_pt1 | contig 16064 bp, 20 predicted proteins | sample 7446101 | NCBI WGS metagenome assembly JACCDO01 (sample SAMN15323440, study PRJNA562643) | freshwater metagenome | isolation source: river surface water | place: USA:Blue River Watershed | collected 2017-08-16
ATTATTCATTTTCATAGGATCTCTCATTTTCATATTATTTTTTTTATTATTTTTCTTTTTATAAAGATCAGGATTTTTTTTACGCCATGATTGTAACATTTTAATATCTTCAGAAAAAATATTATATAATCTTACTGTCTTTTCGTTAGTTTGTTTTGAAATAAGAATTTTTAAAGCATTTAATTTTCGAACAACAGTTGCATAACTTAAAACTTTACATGCTTCTAATAAAGATTTAAATCGAGTATTACTATTATTACTTGTGCTATATCCATAAGGTTTAAAATCATCTTTAGGACTAATTTTTATAACTTTATACTCTTTTGCGACTTTTCCAGGTAAGCCTTTATTTTTAACGCATACTGGATCTACATTCTTATTTTTAATAACTGTACCATTTTTTTTAACATACTCTTTAATATGGTATCCTCTTTTTAAGGTCATTCCAGCTGGACAAGCACCACTTCTAAATGTCTTTTCAGTTGGATGATAAAATGAACCGACTGGTTCTTTCATAGCCTGTTTTTCAGTTAATACAACTCTAGGTTTGTATGGATAATTTAAATTAGACATTCTATAATAATAATAAATATAATTTTAAAAAAATATATTAAAAATTATAATATTATTTATATTCTTATAGTATTATAACAAATATTTTTTTTAATAATATTTATATTTTTATCATTTAACATATCTAATAAATAACATTCTGATATTATATTCTTTTTTTTAGAATATTGTAATAATTTTTCATATAAAGATCCATAATAAGATATAATATATGGTTTCCCAATACAAAATCTATCATTACAACCTTCATATGAATCTTGCTCTGGTATAATAATATTATTATTATTTAAATCATTGAAATAATCTATATTTATTTCATTCAATAATTCTAAATCAGGGCGACAAATTATTGCATAATCATATTGAGAAATATTTTCATTAAATAATTTTATTATTTTATTTTTTGAATATAATGCTAAAACTAAATTTTTAATCATATATTTTACAGTATCTTCATGAAAAAATCCATTCCATTTTAAAAAAGTATAATAATCATTAAAATTTATAGATTCTTCTATTTCAATCTGATTATCAAATAGATAATATTTAGGATTTAATATACTTTGAATATCTTCATTTTGATAATTTTCAGTCTCTTCTCCTGACCAAATATTTTTATATTTTCCATTTATTTTATAATTATGAATATAAATATCATATTTAATATTATTTATTTTCAATATATTAAATAAATTTTTATTAAATGAACTTATATTTTTATTCAAACTTCTACTTAACCCATAAAATATAATAGCTATTTTTTTTATAGATTTAATAGGATATAAACTTATTGAGCATATTCTATTTTCATATATTCCATTAAAAATATAATGTTTAAATAAATCTAATTTATTTAAATTTGTTAAATCATAATTGTATTTTTTATATATTTCAATATTAAAATCAGGATATCTATTATAAAAATCTATTTCTGAACAAATTCTATTTTCATTTTTCCCATGTAAATTATAATGATCTTCTAATTGATTATCATTCAGATTTTTTAGATCATTATATATATATTTATAAAATGTAATATCAATATTCATAATAATTTATATATATAATATATTATAAATATAATAATAAATATTTTTAAAAAAAAATAAAAAAATGATTTATTTTATAATAATATAAAAGTATTTATAGAGATAAAACTAATAATTATATATAAGATGAAACCTACCTATTTTTGTAATAAAAAATCATTACAAATTATAGCTCCTGAAATAAGGAATGAAATAAAAAAACTTATAAACAATATTGGATCATTTAATCTTAATTCTAAATATTATACATTTTTAAATAAAAAAAATGTAAATAATTTAAAAGAAAGCAATTTTCTTGTTTCTTTAAGTACCTTTGGTAAAAAATTTATATTATTTATTACAAAATATAATACAAAAAAGTATTGTATTTTTATTAATAAAAAAAATGATATTATGACAGTTACGCAATTAAAATTTGCAGATGATATTTTTAATGGAACTTTATTTGATGGAGAACTTGTAAAAAATAATAATGATAAATGGATTTATTTAATAAACGATATTGCATACTATAAAGGTAAAAATATTGTAACTCTTCCATTTAATGATAGACAATTAATTGTTGAAAATATTTTAAAAAATGAACATGATAATGAATTATTAAATAGTGATCAAACATTTTATATTTCAAAAAAGAATTATTTTGAATATAAAAATATTAAAGATATCGTTGAAAATTATAGTAATGCTTTAAATTATAAATCTGCTGGATTATATTTTAAAAATATAAATAATTTTAGTGATAATTATTTATTTATTTTTCCAGAATGTAGATCAGACAGTAAAATTTTAAATAATGGTGTTACAATCGATAATAAAATAGATAATAAAAAAGAAGAAGATGATGATGATGATTTATTTAAAGATGTTGAAGTTCTTGTACCAGATAAAGTTATCAATAATCAACAAGTGCAAAATGTTCATCATGTCCAGCATGTCCAACAAGTACAAAAACCAACTCATTTTAAATTAGAAAAAACAACATGTAGATTTTTAATTAATGGAACATCAATGCCAGATATTTATGAATTATATTGTAAAAATACAAATAATTACATTGAGAAGTATAATTATGCATCTGTTCCAGATATTGATACAAGTAATTTTTTGAAATCAATTATATCTGAAAATTATGATTATAGTAGTGATATTAATACCAAAATTGAAAATAATACTGCGATTTATGTTGAATGCAATTATCATAAAACATTTAAAAAATGGATCCCTTATAAAAAAGTTGATTCTATGGATAATATAACTACAATAAATCAAATTCAAATCATATTAGATTCTTTATAAATTTTATATTTTTAATAATATTATATAATATTATTTTATTATATAATATTATATATTATATAATGGTTAAAAAAAATAAGATGCAAAAAGGGGGAGATGGATATGTTATAAATGTTAACGAAGCAATCGGAGGGCTTCCAGCATTTTCTCGTTATTCAAATAATTATAGACCAATATTTGATGGAGAATTATTACAAAATGGAGGAAATGGTTATAGTATTGACCCAAATATTGATATTGGTGGTAGTCCTGGAGTTGTTGCTTATAAAGAAACTGAAACTGGTTTAGAAGATATTCAGCTAAGCGGTGGTTCCAAAAAAAATAAAAATAAAAAAAATAAACAAAAAGGAGGAGACGGTTATAGCGTTGATCCAAATGTTCATATTGATGGAATGCCTGTTTATAAAAGATATACTTATAATGATGTACCTGTTTTTAAAGGAAGTTTATTAAATGGTGGTTATAAATTTTTAAAAATACAATCATCTGGGGGCGGTTGTGGATGTGATGGTGCTAAAAAAAGTGAGACTGATATTTTTGAACTAATTAAAATGAATGGTGGAATGAAAGATAATGAAAAAACACAATTTTATGCAATTAGAGAGATTGCTAACTTATTAGTTCCCTTATCAACTAAATCATTACTTGCTCTTAATTCAAAAATATTTCTAAATAATCTTTACGAAAAGAAAGCAAAAAAATATAAGCAATTAGGAGGTTATACTAATCAAATTGAAAGTATATTAGCACCATTAGGTAAAAATAATTTATTAGTATTAGCATCATTATTATTACTTCATTATTTTGCGGTTGAATCTCAAAAAAAACAAATAAAAAAAAGTAATGTATTTAAAGGTGGAAATCCAATTACATCATCATTGTCTGAAATATTAGCACCTTTAGGTGTTAATGCTCTTGGAACTTCTATACTATTAATATTACTACAAAAATCATTTGTAAAAACAAAAGAACAAAAAGCAACAGGTAAAAATAGTAAAGTATTATTAGGAGGAAATCCTTTAAAAAATTTAATTGCTCCATTAGGTACTAATGCATTTATTGCAACTGGATTATTAATATTACTTGAAAGATTATTTATTAATAAAATAAATGAAATGAAAACAAAAGATAAAGAAAAAAAAGTTTTAATAGGAGGAAGAGCAAATCAGAAATATGAAAAATTATTTAATTTACTTGCACCAATTACATTTAATATTTTTGCAAAAGAATCATTTTTAATTAATTATGCAAAAAAAAATTTAAAAAATAATTCTAAAAAATAAAAAAATCATACCTACTATAAAACGTAAATTTTTTGAATAACTTATTTCATTTTTATACATACTTTTAATCATACCATTTGAAAATATGTTTAATAATAACATAATAATAATATCATATTTATTATCAAAAATATTAACATAATTATATATTACAATATTACTTGCACAAGATAATAATTGTGGCATTGAAATTGTATTTAAATTATGATGCCAATATTTATGACCCATAAAAGTTATAACATTATAACCAAAAATATAATGAAAAAATGCATTTCCTACAATATTTATTAATAATCCTTGTAATAAATTATATTCAAATAAATATATATAAAAAAATGCATAAAAATATAAATATGTTGTATATGAATATAATTCATATTTATCTGTAAACTGTTTATTTTCAATATTCATTTTATATTAGATTAATATAAAAAAATTTTTATATATATTTATTTTTACATTTTTTTTATATATATTTATTATGGAATACATAATAAATATTATTTGGATTTTTATAATAATTATATTATTTTATTTAATAAATTATTCTTTGAAAAAGAGAAAATATAATGAATATTTTGATAAATTACCGGAAGGTACTTTATGTGGTACACAAAATAATATTTGCACAATTGATCAATATGGAACAAATAGTTGTTGTAATGGATATAACTGTGTAAGACCTGAAGGAAATTTTGAATATAAAATATGTAGAAAACCAGAACAATCATATAGTGATGCTTCTGCATCTCATATTACATATCCAAATTTTAATCAAACTACTTTTCCAAAAATATTTCCAAATATTAGTTTTCCTAAAATATCAAAACCAGAATTACCAAGTAAATATAATATATTTTCTAGTAATTTTTGGGATATGAATAATATATGTAAACTTAATAATAGTAGTAATACCAGTAATAATTATACAAGTGAAGAAGATTATACAATTGAGGAGAATAATAGTTAAATAAATATAATGGTTATTTTTTAAAAAAAGAAAATGATTTAAATAAATTTTCAACATCTTGATCTTCTTTACTAATTTTTTTTTCAGGTTTTTTTATATTTTTCTTCTTTTTATTTGTTTTAGGGTCAATATCATCATAATTAATATCTACTTCATGATTTTCTTCTATATCATTATTTTCATCATTATCATCTTTTATAATGCAATTATGAAAATAATAATTTTTTCTCATAATTATAACATTTTTATCCAAATTATAACAAATATCTTCTATATTATATTTTTTCTTCTTATAAACTGCAAACCGTTTTTTAGCTTGTGAATCAAAAACAGAAAATGTATCAACTATATCTACAATTAATGGTTGTATATCAGTATGAACAATTCTATCTATACGTCCTATACTCTGAATAATATCACTTCGTGGTGTTGCTAAAATTAATCCATTTAAACTTGGTATATCAAGGCCTGTACTTGCCATTGGATATGTTCCAAGTAGAATTTTGCACTTTTCATTATCTTTTAAAACACCTTTTTTAAGACCTCCTATATAATAACCAACACTTATACTAGTAGTATTACTAATAATTTTATACATATCCTCCAATTGTTGTCTTCTATCCGATAATATTAATATTTGGCGCTTTTCATGTGCATTAATTTCATCAACTGCTTTATTAATAATTAATCTTGTTCTATCTCTGCAATCTGATATATTATTTATCATTGTTGCCATTTGAACTTGACCCCTAAAATTTATAATATCTTGGTTATAATGTTCATTAGTACTATCCAATAAATAACGTTCTACTTTAACAACATTTTTCTCATTCGATTTTATCGTAAAAAATGTATCACCAATATGATATTTTAATACTTTCATCAAACCATCACTTCGTGTTGGTGTTGCACTTATTCCAAGCATATATTTACTATTTACTTTCATTAATGCACGAGAAAAAACACGACTTGATATAGTATGACATTCATCAATAATAACATGACCTATATCATCAAATGTATCTGCATCAAATTCTTTCATACTTAATGTTTGTAACATCCCTATTATAATATCATTATCATTAATTTGACATTTGTCACCTTGAACAATCCCAACCTTTGCATCAGGAAGCGCAAATTTAATACGTTCAATCCATTGATTCATTAAAAATTCTTTATGAACAATTACTAATGTTTTCTTTTTCAATACTGATATAAAATATAAAGCTAATATTGTTTTTCCAAAACCACATGGTAATGATAATATTCCACCACCATGATTATTATAAGCCTCTATTGTTTTTTCAGCAGGTATTTTCTGTTCATCTTTTAAATTAAGTGAAAAATCAATATTTATATTTTTACCTTCTGGTAATACACTCACTTCTGGATTACCAAATTTCTCAATTCCATAAAATTTGGGCAAATACAATTTATTTTCATTTTCATTATATATTTTAAATGATTCTTCTACTCCACCATAATCGCCATTAACAAATGGTTTTACAGTTAAATCACTCCTAATATTATTTATTATTTCATCATTTAAAAACTTTTTTCGCAATATATAACCTCTTTTACCAAGATAACTTTTTGCATTCTTTATTTCTTTTATACTAGACATAATACTTTATTATATTTATTAAATAAATAAATATATATTTTTTTATATTAATTAAATTATTGAAAAATTATAAAATAAATTATTATTAAATTATTATGTTACTGAGGAAATATCTACTTTTTGACCATCATCTATTCTATATGCTTGACCTTTAAAATAAAAAAATCCAGCTATTACAAAATCTTCTGAATCATTACATTCTTTATCAAAATAAGGATTTTCTTCATAAATAATTTTATCAAAATCAGAATTGCTTAAAATGTTTAATATTTCATCAATAGGAATATTATGATATTTACCAATTAAAAAATGAGTTCTATAATGATAAACATCTCCTTCATTTGTAATTAGATATATTTTATTATTAACAACATGACGAGTTACATCATATTTATATATTATTTTTTCTGAATTAAAATCATAATAACCAATTAGATCCAAGAAATTAAAATCATCATCATTAAATAAAGTAAAAAATACTTTTGCATCGTTATCATTTGATATAAAATAAATTTTATCATTTATTATTTTTTTATATAATGATAATGTTATAGTCTCATTATTTGAATTATCTGTAAATGTATAATTATATAAATTATTATTATATTCACTTTCAAAGAAAGGTTGAATACATAATGGACAATTTAAATTTCCTCTAAATGCCCATTCTAAACAACAACTTGAATGAAAATTATGACCACATAATGTAATAGTAATATTACGATCTTTAATCTTTTCTAAACATATTGCGCAATCAATGCACTCTTCTATCATTGACATTTTTAATTATTTATTACATTAATAAATAATTAAAATAATATTATTTAGTTATCAATTTTTTTTAAGCTGTTGTTTGCGAATTTTGATTATATCCAGGAGCACCATATGAATTTGGATATCCAGTACTCATCCAATAATTTGGTGATAATACAGCACTTGGATCAGTAAGTCCTTGATTAATATTTGATGCAAATTGTGTTGATGGACCATTATTAAATATTTGATCAACTTGGAAAGGTTGAATTGCATAATTAAAATATCTTAATTTACTTAAAAATCCTTGAAAACCTCCCCAATTAGTAGTGTAAAAATCACCATAATTTATTTTTGGAACACCTGATAATTTAGATCTTTTCTTAAGATTACCATTGACATAAACATCAATACTACTTCCAATTAAAATAATAATAACATTTACCCACATATTTAATGGTATATTACCAATATCTGCTGTTTCGACAACATTTTCATAAGTATTAAATCGAATATTTAGTTTATTCGTATTTGGGTATAACCACACACCAGGCATTTGTAATAATGGATAATAAACACTACTATTTGAGCTAGATGAACCTCCAGTTGGAATATAATCATAACTACCTTTATGGAAAACATGACTCAATGGTGCTCCATCTGAGCATCGAGCTGATCCATTTGTTGAAAAATTAGTATCTTTTATAAATATCCAAAAACTATAAGTAAATTCAGTTCCATATTGAGAATCAGAAGGGGGTTGAATTTGATGTGCTGAAAATTTTTGTGGAACTGTTGCATCTGTAATTCCATCAATTAAATATGGAGAATATTTTTTATAATTTCTATAGCCTGTAACTGCGCTATAAAGGAAAAATATTATTAATATTATTGCTAAACCAATCATTATTATGCCAAATAAACTTTTACTACCATTTGGTTTTTTATTAACTCCATTAATTTTAATATTTGAATTATTTGAAGACATATATAATAACTTAAGATAATTTTAAAATTAATATTTTTATTATTTTTAAAAAATATAAAAAAAAATTTTAACTATTTTGTCCAAAACTATTCGTGTTATTCATAGTTATAAACTTACCATTTTGGAAAAATTGAATTTGATATTGTGATGTTCCAAGAGGACCTTGTTGATATAAATTAGCAACATCATTTGGTAATAATGCTTTTGTAAAATATTGAGTTTTACCAATTTTTCCGTAATAACCTGGTTGTGGACTACCTGATGTAATATATACAGGATCATTTGTAATAGTTGGTATTCCTCTTAATGCACAACTACGTTCTAATTTACCATTCATATAAATATCTACACTACGATTATTTAAAACATAAACAATATGTACCCATGACATTAATGGAATATTTTGAATATCACAAGATTCAACTTGTTCTGGAACGGATGTTGAAGTAACAACTTTAAGGGAATTAGTTAATGGATATAACCAAATACTTGGACAATGAATATTTGCTATAGATGGATTTGAAGCTACTGTAGAAGTAAGATTTGGATTTCCTTTCCATAAAATATTCTTATATTGTCCAAATTTATAATTCCAGTCCTTTACATAAATCCATGTACTAAATGTTTGATTCATTCCTTGAGTAACTTGTGGTAAAGTAAATGCAGGTCGTGCAATATAAGCATCAATTACATCATTAACAATAACAGGTGAATTTGCTGCTGCTTGTCTTGATGCAGATACTGCTACATAAATTATGTAAGTTATAAAAGCAATAAATAGAGCAAGTATAATAAAAAAAATAACTTTACCCATAGAACTACTATTTTGATATTTTTGTATACCTTGTCTAGTTAAATTTGTTGTTTTTCTTCCTAAATTTTGAACACCTTGTGTAAGACTACCTGATTGATTTTGTGTATTCATAATATATATTATTATTAGAAATTTTTTAGATATTTTCTATTTTTAATTATTTAACAAAATAGAAAAAAATTTAAAAATAGTTAAAAATATATATGAATATAATTATAATATTTTTTCATAAATATTTTATTAAATGATCTAAAATCGTTTAGATAATCCTCCAAATAATCGAAATCTACCAATAGGATATGATTCTGTTGTTACAGATGATCCAGATGATCCAGATGATCCAGATGATCCATAATAATCACTATTTGTAATTAATCCAGGAAGAACATACCCATTGTTTGCAGTTTTTTTAAATTGATATTTATCTATTATTTTCTTATAATAATTATAAGAATTATGTATATCATAAGGGGTTAAAGCATAATTATAAAGAATTACTTCAGCCAAATAACCTGCAAAACCACTTTTTTTATTATTATTACCACTATTACTATTACTATTATTGCCATTATTAGTTCCACATGTACTTGGACATGAATTTACACCTCCATTTGAACTATTGCTTAAACTTCCTGATGTACTTGCATTATTATCACTTGTTAAATATAAATTATATCCATTCATTAGAGTAATATTTTGATATAAATTTAATGTTCTATCTAATAAACCATTTACATATACAGATACAGATTTTGATTCTATAACAACAGTATAATTCATCCATGTATTAAAAGGTATATCTGTCATTTCTAGACGTTCTACATAATTACCATTTTGAAAAACAATTACCATATTATTTAATATAGGTGTTAGCCAAAAACCTGGAAATTGAATTAATGTTGATAAATCCCCATCACTATTTATAGGAGTACCTCTATACATAATCGATTTCCACTCATTATATCTGTAGCTATTCCAATTATTATCATTATTTACAAAATTATTATTTCCATTTATATATATCCAAAAAGAATATGTATAATATCCACCATTTAATTCTTGTGGTAATGAATTATTATTTACTACTAAACTATTTGACATACAATTATAAGGATTACCATTTTTTTTTATATCTGTTTGTAATATCGGATTTCCTAATGTTTTATTAACTGTTGAAGCAACATTTGCAATAACAAAAATATAAATGATAAGAAATAATAATGCAATCATTTTACTCATCAACATTATCACAAAAAATGTTATTATTGCAAATATTATAGAAGCTGGTAAATTATAAATTATAAATGTAAAAATATATGTCAATACAAATGGAACTGATATATTAAGTATTTTTATTTGTAGTGGTGTATTATTTATAGTTGACTTTAATACATCATATTTTCCTTTAGTAAATCTTATTGCATTACCTGTTTTATTTACTAATTTTTCTAAATTATTATTTTGTGCCTTCTTTATGCTATTCATTACACTATTTCTAACATTACTAAATATTTTTTTATTATTTTTTTCTATATTTATCTATAATAAATTCTTTTATTTCATCAAAGTCATCACCATTTCTCATTTTTTTAATAATTTGTGGAAAAAATATTCCGAATATTCCGATTATTACAACAAATAAATTTATTGCTATATTTATCGGAAAATATTTTAAAAAAGTATCATAATAAAAATACCCAAAAATAACAACTCCAAATAATAATAGAAAAAATATTATTGATTTAATACTCATTATAAATAATATTTATAAAAAATTAATAAAAAAAAAATATAAAAGAATTAAAAATAAAAATAAAATAAATTAAAAATTTTACTATGAAGGAACGTTTGCAAACGATCTTATATTGGCTGGTTGTAACAATGCTTGAGCATGATCACCATAAATATATTTATTCTTTTCACTTCTAGAAGTTGGATTGCAATAAAAATATTTTTGTAAGTCACTTGGCCCAGATGCTGTTCCTGATATACATTTTCCTCCACCACTTTCATTTGTACAATAACCACAATTAGTATCATTTATACATTTATATTTATTTTCAGAATCTGTTTTTTGAGGGTCATTATAAATATCACAAGGATCTATTGATTTTTGGCACTCTTCTAAACTAGAATATGGCAATAATAATTGATTATTTAAAGGATCAGTACCACAATTATTTGCCATAATATGATTTTCATTTACTGTTCCGTTATACTTCATACATTGCCCGCCAATATTACAATAATATGGTATTTTATGTCCTTGCATTGAATTTAAACATTGAGAAGGTGTTCTTTTAGAACATTCATTTTCACAACAACTTTCAGGAGAATTAAACAAATATCTAGAATCATCTTTTTGATATTTACAATTACAATTACCACTATCAACATTAAGTTGACAAAATGAATTATCTGAAAAAAATTTACTACAATTATATTCTTCTTCAACATGTTCATTTAAAAAAGATTCGAATATATTAGAATTTAATCTTTTATTATAAAATAATAAAATTATTAATAAAAATATTATTAAAATAAAAAAAATTAAAAATAATTTTTTATTCATATTAATAATAGTTAAGATATTTTTTATATAAAAACTAAATCATTATTCCTAAAGAACCAATATGATTACAATTTGGACATTGAGTATAATTTTTATTATTACTAATCTCATCTTCACAAGTATTGTGCAATGATATATTACAACGAGTACAAATTACTAAATCTTCTACATTTATTTTGTGCGAACAACTAAAACATTTACTATCATGATTATTTTTAAATCTTCCATCAAGAGAAATTTTTGATCCCATCTTTATTATAATTTTATATTTAAAAATATTTTTAAATATAAAAGAAATCAATTTTTATAATTAAAAATATTTTTATAATTATTATTTTTTTATATTTTACAATGATCTACCACATGGCATACTACTATTTGGATTAATATATTTACTAAATATTTCTTTTATAGTATTATTATTATTATTTTTTAATAATTCATTTCTTATTTTTGATAAACTAAAAGAGTTTTCATTTTTTCTAATTGTAATACAGTTTTTTTTTACATGATTAAGAATATAATCTAAACAAAGTTCATATTTATTTTTTACTGATATATTAATGCATTGTACTACATATTTTGGTTTCATAAAATTATTAATAATAGTCCATTGTAAAACTTTTGGTTTGTTTTTTATAGTACATTGAACACTTAAATTTTCGTGATTATTTTGCAAATAACATTTATAATTTGCAAATGTTTTTATAATTTCATCTTCATTTTTATCTTCTAAGATATTTAATATACATATTTTATTATTAACATTTTTATTATTACAATTTTTATTTAACTTTTTTAGATTATTATTTTTTTCTGGTTTTTCACAAATCGAATTATTTTTGAAAGTATGATAATTAGGCATAATATTATATAATATAATAAAAATTTTAATAAATATAAAAATATTTTATAATTTATAAAAATTACTTGATATTACATAAAACAATATTAGTCCAGTTAATTCTATAAGAATATGAAATGGAAAATTTGGATAAAGAGATAACATTGCTTTACAATTATATTTCTCATTCAAAAATAAAAATATTATTATAATTATTAAAGTAAATATTATATATATACTCTTCTGAATATATTTCGGTAATAAATGATAATAATAAAATAACAATGAAATAAAAATTAAAGATTGTGTTATTAAATAATAAATTATACTTAAATTCATAACAGAATATATATCAAACATAATTAACAATAATATATAAAAAATAAATATTAGAGATGGAAATACTTGTGTATAACTATAAAATACATAAAAAAATGCTAAATTCATAACATATACCAAACTATGAGTAATATTTATTTGCAATGTACCTGAAATATGAATAATATGTGAAAATGTATGAAATAATTCAAAACATAATATAGAAAATAATAATATAAATGTATAAATTTTTTTTGTTTTTAATAAAAAATATAATATTATACAACAATTTATAATATTTACCATCATTGAATATGGTTGTGCAACTCCATGTTTATTAGGTGTTTCACATGTATCAAAAGGAAAAGTATATTCATTCATTATATTTACATTAGAAAAATTTAAAAATTAGAAGAAATATAATACTAAACTTATAAATGAAAATATTTAAAAAATCTTAAAAACAAAAATAATATTTTTATCTTTATTAATATTATAATGTTAGAACTATTAACTATTTTTAAAACTTTAGAATTTTATTCAAATAATACTTTAAAAGAAGCTTATGGATTTGATAGTATGCCTGAAAGAATTCCAGTAAGCTGGATTATTATGGCTCTTGTTATTTCATTTGGAACTGCATATATTGCATATTCCTGCAATGAATATGAAAAACCTGCTACACGTGCATTATCAACAATTATTGCATTCTTTTTCAGTGGTTTCTATTTAATTTATTATTTTATTGTTCATGTATTATTTGATAGAAAATGTGGATCACGTGGAATCAATAATATTGTTAAAAATATATCAAAAAAATAAGAATAACTTTTTATAATTTTTAAGTTTTTTTAGATTTTTTTAGGTTTTTATTTTTTATTTTTAATTTTTTTATTATTAAGAAAAGATAAAAGTTCCTCCTCATCATTTATCCAATTAAATTTAGAATAACTTTCTAAATTTAATCTTTGAACATTTATTGAATCAGGAAAAACCCATTTAACACCAGGTTCATAAAGAGCAACGTCTATATGAGATAATTCAGGATCATCTAAAACACCCAATATTCCTGCATAGACACAGTAATCTCCTGCAACACCAGTAAAAGTTACTTTTGTTATACCATTTTTAAGAAGATATTCTTTGAATAATGGATTACTTGTAATAGCAAAATCTTTTTTACCAACATATAAATCAGCACAAGTATTTAAACCATTAACTTCCTTAAATTCAATTAAATCTGCTCTTGCATGTGGATAAAATGTATTTACATAATCAGGATTTGTCGAAAATGATAAACTCCATAATGGAAGATGAGTATCTAAACTATGAATGGAATGTTCATGATACTTCTTTGCTTCATTAATAAAGTCAATTGCATACTCGGCACCATGCACAGGAACAGGACCATTTGACATAAATGAATATTGCATATCTGTAACAACAATCGCACTATTGTTAATAATTTCATCTCTAAAATTATAGCAAGATGCAATATTAGAAACATATTTTTCAACATAATTATTTATTATATCTAAATCACCTTCTTTAGAAAGATAATCTTTAAAAATCTCAAATGTTGGTAATTCTTTTAATATATTATGATTTTTATTAGAATAATACTCTATAAAATTAATATATGACTCTGCAATTGCACAATTACCATCACATGATATAGGAGTTAAATTATCTGATATACTTGGTATATCAGAAGGTGTTGGAATTAGATCAATTGCATAATAACTGTGTACAAAAAGTGATAAAAGAACAAAAACTATTAATTGTTGCATTCTTTTTTCTTTAATAATATGATATATTATTAAAGAAATATATATCAATAATATTGTGTCATTTTTTTTATTATAAATTTAGATTTATGCTCATTTCTAATTTATTCTTATGCTTTTTTAAAAAATTTTTAATAATTTTCTCACTTTTAGTTGAATATCTACATTTTAAAAAAAGCATATTTGTTAAAATATGCGAATAATTCTCATAAATCTTTAATTCTTTTTCATTTTTAGGATTATTATATTCTATAAATAACTTTCTTAATGAGTAGACTAAATTAATTTCGTCATCTTTTTTTATAATAATATACTTAAATTTTTTTTTAGTACTCATAATAAAACCTAATGATAATAAAGATCTTTTTTATAATCAATTATTTTAATTTATATTTGAAATAATTATCTAAAAAATTTAGAAAATTATTAGGTTGTCCATAAGGTATCTTTTCCTCGATTATTCTATTACTATTGGGATCTAAATAACTTTTTACAATATATCCCCTATAGTGTGTATACCATACATTTCCATTGTTAGAATTGTATTCAAATCCTTGATAACAAGGTCTTGAATTGTATTCTAATCCTTGATAACAAGGTTTTGAATTATTCATCTATATATTATAAAAATATATTATATTTAATTTATACTCAATACTTTATCAAAAATTAAATAATAAGAAGTTATACCTATTATAATAAATATTAATAATGTCATAAATTCATCATTTAATAAAGAGCCTGTTAATGCACTATTTAATATATTTTTTGGAACATTTGAATAATGCATTAATACTTGAAATACAATTAATATAACAATAATTTTATATATATCATTTATTAAGTTTATATAATCTTTATCAAAATCTAAGTATAGATTAAATATTGCCATACTATTCTTAATAATATATAATATAATTTTGCTATGAAAAATACTAAAAGTATTTTATATTTTTTTTAATATTTATTTAATTATTTTTGCTTTTTTTGCTTTTTTTAGCTTTTTTTCTTTTTTTTCTTTTTTTTCTTTTTTTTCTTTTTTAGATTTATTTTTTTTTATAGTCCCGCCTTTTATAATTTTTTTATTTAATAATAGATCATTATTTTCACTAATAACAATATATTCTAAAGTTTGATTCAAAAATAAATATGATTTTGGTATAACATACTCAATTCTATCTAAATCACCA
>JACCDO011194798.1_pt1 | contig 16064 bp, 6 predicted proteins | sample 7446101 | NCBI WGS metagenome assembly JACCDO01 (sample SAMN15323440, study PRJNA562643) | freshwater metagenome | isolation source: river surface water | place: USA:Blue River Watershed | collected 2017-08-16
ACCCGATAAAACAATACAAGATAAAGTAGATAGTTCTTTATTAGATATTGTTGAGAGAAACTTAATAGATGTTTTTAAGACTTTTAAACCCGATAAAACAATACAAGATAAAGTAGATAGTTCTTTATTAGATATTGTTGAGAGAAACTTAATAGATGTTTTTAAGACTTTTAATATTAGAACAAAATCTTCAAATACGACTTCTCGTGCTTCTACACCTCGCAGTATCAATGTTGAATCGGAATCTACTATAAATCCACAAGAATACGAAAAAATTATATATAGTGATAGCGGGCCTAATATATTTGCTCTTAATAAATTGGAGGATAGTGAAATAGAAGTACGATATAAAGTCGATAATAATAGCGTGTTGACAAAAGAAATGGACGAAAATATAAGTTTAAAAAGTTTTAATAATTATATCATTATTATAGATAGTAATAAAAAATTTAAAGAAAAATTTAAAATAAATAGAAAATATAATCTAAAATATATATTGAAAAATATATATGAACATTATGACGATATAATAATTGTATCTAAACATGATGATGATATTAAAAATATATTATATCAATATAAAGATTCTAATTATATTAATATAATTTTAATTTACGAAACAAAATCTCAAACACAAAAAACACCACATGATATAAAAGAAATTTTAAAAAAAATTATACAGGTTTCTTCAAAAAATTCTAAAAGTAATGATAGTACTGATAGTACTGAATATTCTACTATTTTGGATTATATTAATAAGAAAAAAGCAGCAGAAGAAGCAAAGAGAAAAGCAGCAAATAAAGATACAAGTACAGAAGATTCTCTATTAGGTATTGTTGAAGAAAACTTAAAAAGCGTATTTGATACTTTAAATAAAAATTCAAATAATACAACTAAAGAAAAAGCAAGTAAAGATACAAGTACAGAAGATTCTCTATTTGGTATTGTTGAAGAAAACTTAAAAAGCGTATTTGATACTTTAAATAAAAATTCAAATAATAGAAGTATTAAACAAAAAAAAACAAATAAAGAAGAAGCTATGGTAAATTATTTTAAATACCTTGCAAGAAAATTTGATACATTAATTATAGAAGATTCAGAAGATTTTAAAGGTACCTATTATAAGTATAATACAAATAATAATACTAATAATAGTAGTGATTTAACAGTTTTTTATAGAAGAAGTCCTTCTAGTAGCAACAATAATAAAAATATAACATTAATTATTAATAAAGATAATATATCTTTGAAAATATATGAAAATAATAGTAGTACTTCTTCAATAAATATTCCAACTAAAGAAGTAATAGAAAAAGTAAAACAGATTAATTTAGAAAATAAAACATTAAGCGAGACCTACAAAATACCAGCAGAAAAATCAGGAATTTTAACATTATTAGATAATGTAAAAAAATTAGTTATAAATGTAGATAGTATGAAAATAACATTTACTAAAAAATATTCTCTATTAGGTATTGTTGAAGAAAACTTAAAAGGCGTATTTGATACTTTACTTTCTGATACGAAACTAAACCCTATAAATAATAACCCCGAAGATTTAGCGATTGATCTAATACAATTTTTAATTAATTCTTATTAAAACTAAAATATTATATGTGATGTAAATAATTTACCAAAAATTTACGTATGATATTATAGACATTTTAACATATAAATACTTATTATTTCTGTAAAATAGCGACATAAATTCCATTCCACCACGTATCTTGCGCAAGAGGTTGAAAAGTATGTTAATTATTCCATGTTAATCTAACTACATTTTCGTATAATATTTTTTAAGTTTTAATTTTAATTGAGTTAAATGTTCAATCTCTAATATCTTTCCAGTTCCAATCATCTACTATAAAAATACATACATCTTCTAAACAATTATAATAGTGTATAATGACTATCATTTGTATGATTTTCGTCATACATATAGATATTAAATTTTGGTAATGAGAAAACATCCACATTATTTATTATCTTATTTTTCTTAACATAAAAATTGATATGATATAAAAATCTATTATATTTATAATATAAAGGAATAAGTAGAGTAAGTAGAGTAAGTGTCATGGAAAAAAATATAGCGATATTAGCGTTAAAAAAAGCAGAGGAGCAGAGGAAGAGAAGAAACGAAATGGCAAAAAAAATGAGAGAACGGCGAGGAGATGAATTGAAAGAGAAACAGCGCGAATATGCCAAAATACATCGCGAAAAAAAGAAAAAAGAGATTCAAGACGCTTTAGAAGCAATTAAGAAAGAACAAGATAAACCAAAAGTATTACCGCATGTTCCTGTACAAAAAGATGTAATTAAAATTGAGAAGAATGATGGAGAATTAATTAGCAAAGCAGAAAAAACAGGGATAAAAGGTGTATCAGAAAAAACGGCAGAAGATTATGTTAGTAAAATTAATATAATTCACAAGATAATTTCCAAAAAAGAGTTAGATAAAACAGTTTTGAAAAAAATATTAATGGGAAAAGAAGAAGATTGTGATTCGCGCATTCTAATAAATAACATGGAATATATTGAGGATATTGATAAGGTAATAAAAACAATAGACGATAAATATGATAATTTAAAATCTAGAAAGGCATATATATCATCATTTCTAACTCTCGTTTCATATTTACCCTCTATACATAAAGATAATTATGATAAAATTAGAATTAAATTTGAAGAAATTAATAGTAAAATACATGGTATTCTCGGAACTAATGATAATAATGATAATATAGTAATTAACCCTAATGTAAAAAAATTTATTGATAGTTTTGAAGAAAAAGATATAATCCAAAATACCGCAAATATAGATACAGATGATGCTTTAATATATTTATTCTATACTTTACAACCTCCCAGGAGGTATGATGATGTTTATTTAATACATATTAAAAAAATCGCAAGTGCCGACGAAGTAGATTATGATAAATTAGATAATGCCAAGAACTATATTATAGTTGATAACGACAATAATCCTCGCGAGATAGTGTATAATAAGTATAAAACAATCAATATATATGGTAAGAAGTCTATAATAATTACTAATAATAATCTTAAAAATGTAATTAAAAATTATATTTATCGATATTCCTTAAATGATGGTGATAAACTATTTATAAAATACAACAGTCCCACCACATTTAATGCGGCGATTAAGAGAATATTTAGTAAGATATATAATAAAAAAATAACACTTAATAATATTCGCGACTCTTATATAATTTGGGATTTAAGAACCATTCGAAGCGTAAACTATATATCTAATTTAGCATCTATTATGGGACATTCTACAGATGAACAAAAACTATATAAAATCGCTTAAATTTTAGATAGTTTTTGTTCATCTAAATATTCTCTTAATATTCTCTTAATATTCTCTTAATATTCTCTTAATATATTTCATATTATATTATATAGAAAACATATGTTAAATATTTTTTAGATTTACTCTAATCTTTTATATAATAATTGTTCGTTTGTAGAATGTCCCATTAATAACGCAAGGTTTTTCAAAAAATTAGCATTATGCGCTGTTCTCATTGTACATGTAATGTAAGAATGGCGAATATTATTAAGTGTTATTTTTTTATTATATATCTTACTAAATATTCTCTTAATTGCCTCACAAAATGACGAAGGATTCTTGTATTTTATAAATAGTTTATCACCATCCTCTAAAAAATGCGCTAAAATATATGTTCTTATAATATTTTTTAAATTATTATTTACTATAGTAATTATCTGTCTTCCGTATATATGATCTGTCTTATACTTATTATACACTATCTCGCGAGGATTATTGTCGCTATCAACTATAATATAATTCTTGTCATTATCTAATTTATCATATGTGCTATCAGCGTCGGCAGCGCCTTCACAACAGTCTTTGTCTTTCAATTTTATTAAGGTTATTAGTTGAACATCTTCTACGCGCCGCGGTGGTTGTAATGTGTAAAATACATATATTAATCCTTCGTCAATATTAAGATTCGCATAATTTTTCATAATTTCTTCTTCTTCGAAATTATCAATACTTTCTTCATTAATCGCCTTTCTATTTTTACCTCTCTCTTCGTATATCTTTTCTTGAAGTTCTTCGAATTTTTTTCTAATAATTTCGTAAGACGTGGCCCCGTTTTTATTAATATTCGGAGGCAGATATGATATTAATGTCATAAATGACGCTATATGACATTTGCGCGAATATACGTTTGTATATTTTGTATATATAGCGATTATTATCTTATCCACGTCATATATATATTCCATATTTTTTATTAGATTTTCAACATCATATTCATTTCCTTCATTACATTCATTCCCCTCGCTTTCTTTTCCAGTTAATATCCTTTTTAAAAGTTCCTTGTCTAATTCATTGTTAGACAATATTTTATGTATAATAGATATTTTGTTAATATAATCTACTGCGGTTTTATCTCTAACTCCCTTAATTCCTAATTTTTCCGCTCTACTAATTAGAATACCCTTATCTTTCTTAATTAATACCTTATTGATTGGTACTTCTTTCAAATATTCTTTAGCAGTTTCTGGAGATATGCTAGTTTCTGTATTTTTCTTCATCTTCTCAATATGTACTTTTCTGTATTCTTTCTGTTTTTCTTTTAATTCGTCCCCTCTTCTTTCTCGCATCCTCTTCATTATTTCATTCTTCTTTTTTCGTTTTTCTTCCGCTCTTTTTAATATCAAAAGATTAATATCCATCTCACTTATTACTATATAATTTATATTTTATATACCATTCGGCGCTTTTACTTTATAAATTTATATATTATTTTCAAATAAAATATGCGTATTATCAAAATTTAAATAATTATATATATTATATAAGTAGATAATATATATAATGTCGGATTCCAGCACTAGCAAAAATTCAATAAAATTGAACCTAGAAAAAGAATTTAGTACATTACAAAACCCTGGAAATAGAATAAATGTATCAATTATTTTAAGTGAAAATAACCTATTAATGCCTAAATGTCTTGAACCGTATTTCGGAGAAGCAGGAGACCTTTCTGCCGTATTAACATTATTAAAAAATGCAGACGGCTCTTCTGCTGCTATATACTCACTTTCTATAGATACTAGTTATAAGACGACGAATATACCTGACCCCGATAACCAGACTTTTGAACAACATTACTATAATATGAATAATAATGGTTTAGTAAAATATGAAAATGTTAGTGATAAAACTACTAAATATATATTGATTATAGGAGAATTTGAAAAATATATTGATCCTGCTCCTGCTGCTCCTGCTGCTCCTGCTGCTCCTGCTGCTGATGCTGCTCCTGCTCCTGCTGCTCCTGCTCCTGCTAATAAAAAAAATTCACTAAAAATAAAGAAGATAATTTTTATAGTTGATGAATCACTTTCAGTTCAAGAAAATATTGCAAAAGATGACTTATCAAAAGAAGAATTTTTAAATTTATACTATATTGATTATTTCTCTTTTGATAATGACAAATTTACACAAAAATATACACAATTTATAACACCGTCTGTCTTTCTATCTGGTGGATCAACATTAGTTAAAAAAAAAAAGAAAAAAGCAAAATAGTGTAAAATAAGAAGGTGTTTTGAGTTAATTATATATATATTCTTGCGATAAAAAGATAATAATAAATATTATGAGTTTTATTAGTAATTATTATCATTATCAATATTTGAAGATATTGTGTTAATATATAATTTTTCTACGCACATATCTATATCTTCTATTTTTTCTATTAAATTTTTTACTGCCCCGTATAATGTATAATCTATCTGTGTTGTATTTAATGTCAATACATTATCTATTTTACCGACATCACTAGCGTCTCCTGTATTTAGTGTTATATTACCAACTTCTACGGCCTTTGGGTATACTGCTTGTACTTCTTGGGCTATGAATCCTAATTGATGTCTGTCATTTGTACTTACATAATTATCCTTAAAGTTAAAATTATATAATTCTATGTTTTTCACGTTTTCCAAGCATTTTTCATAAGATGCTTTGACTACATTTTCTTTTATTCTGCGGTCTGATAGAACAGTCCATGTTGTTAAACCCGATTGTGTTAATCCTCCAGTAGATGAGTAGATATTACCGCGAACATCTAATTGATACTCTGGATTTGTAGTTCCAATTCCTACGCTTCCCATGTGATATACACTGGTATTAGAAGAGTTATAAGTCCATTGGGCGCCTATGGGATCTAGTGTAGGTACATCGCGTATCATAGAATATCTTATAGCAATACTAGAACCATTAGTAAGTGGATATGGATTTGTTTGTCCTGATAATCCTAATACAGAAGACTGAACAGCACCTACAGATACTGTATAATTACCTGATAAATATTGCGCACTTTGATTATTTATTTGAACTTTGGTTCCTTGTTCAAAGGATAGCGTGTATGTGTTTGGTTGCGTAGTTGAATAAATAAAGTTTAGTGTTTTATGAGTTATAGGATTTCCTTCTGTTGTTGGTTCCGCTAGTGATTTTAACTTAATAATAACTATACCCGAACCACCTTTTGCCCCATTTTGATTATTTATTCCTGTTGACCCACCACCACCTCCACCACCACCACCTCTATTTGCTGCCCCGGCACTCGGAAAACTTCCAGAACCTTCAACGGCACCATTGCCACCGCCGTCGACACCAGAACCAGCCGTTCCACCTGTCCAAGTACCACCACCGCCTCCTCCACCATAAGTAATAACAGTTCCACTAATAGAATTTGATAATCCAGAACCGCCATTACCTGCACCAGAAGATGTAGCATTCAATCCATTCCCTACAGCGCCTCCGCCACCACCTCCTTTTGGGTATGTATTATTATTTCCACCATTACCACTTACACTATTACCAGTACCTCCGCTATTACCTCCTGATATACCTCCCGCACCACCTCCACCGCCACCTCCACTTGAATAATTGTCATTAATAACACTGCCTTCTATTGGTGTCGTGTCTGGAGTTTGATTATAAGACCCTCCTCCTCCACCCCCAGCAGCAAATAAACTAATAAAAGATGCATTTGTAGAAGTAATTGAAGACGAAAAACCATTGAGGCCTCTATTATATGCGCCACTACCACCATTTCCGCCATTACCAACAGATATTGAATATATTCCACCATTTAATGTATAATTTGTTTTATATATAGCATCGCCGCCCCCGCCTCCACCTCCATAATTTCCTCCACCACCTCCGCCGCCAACTATTAATATATCACATATAATATTTCGTCCTACTGAAAAAGTGTGAATTGTTTGATTTTCTGCTCCTCCACTATGAGTAAATGTTTGAATGCTTTCAGAAAAAGCAGGAGATGTTATTTTAGGTTCAGTGCTGCTAGTCATACTAATAGAGGCAGTTAAATACAAATCACTTTTGACAGTCTCTATGATATAATTACTGCCCGTGTCATATTTAACACTAATATTACTATTATTTAAAGTAATTGGCATACACTCATATACTCTATATAAATACTTATAAATATTTATGTGATAAAAAATAATATGTATTATAGTAAATAACGATATACGCGATATACATGATATTACTCTCTGTCTCTGGAATTAAGAGGATTTTATGAAATATATGTATTTTTTCGCTGTATCTAAAATATTAAACGCCGCTACATTTTTATTAGCCGGCGTTTTGTTAGTAGGTGATTCGTAAGATATTAATTCTGTAATCTCTGAAGTATATACATTATCGCTGTCCATCACAACGTTCGTTATACTGGTGTCGCGATTTAATGTAGGACCATTATTACTCTGTGGTACAAAGTTAGATATCGTAGTCTTTATATCTTTTAACGCTTTAATAGAACATATTGTAGCATTTTGCGCATTACATTTTGAATTAATATTATTATTGTTGATTTTCGTAGCCTGTATATTACTTATTTCAGTTATTTTTTCTGTCATTCCCCAGTTATTATTTTTTTCCATTAGAGTAGTATTCCAATCAGTGTCTTTAATAGAGTTAAAATCTGCTACACCATCTCCATCTAAAAACGTATAAGTATTATTGTTATTATATTGGGTATATATGTATATATTTCCTGTCTTTCTTAAAGGTATTATAGTTAATATTATTTCTATGGGTATAAGTTCGTCTGTTTCGCTTACATTTTGTGTTGGAAATGTATATTTTATACTATATTCAGTATTTAATGTAAGATTTCTAGTTTCTGTAATACTTTTAAATGTTAAATTAACATTAAATAATATTCCCAATGACGATGATGTGCTCTTATAAGATTTTTGTATATATGTGCTGATTTTATATTTGTTGTATTTATCTTTATTTTCATGATTAATAATAATACCACCTGAAGCATCATATGTATATATATTTAAATTTGTATTATTATTTGGAAATGTAATTGATTTGCTATTAATAGTTGCTAATGTCTCATATATATTATATTTTACAACGTAATTTAAAAATTCTTCGTGTAAACTAATGTATTGTTTTGATATATCTGCGATTTTTGGGTTATCTGATTTTAAATTAAAACTATAATAGGCTAAAGGCGATGCTTCGTTAGAATCATTATATGTAGGAGTAATACTTAAAGATAGTTTAAGTTCTTCGGTATTTATTACATGTTGAGCACCTTGATTCTCTATGCGAATAATTTTATCTTTTGTATTTTTTAATTTATAATCAACCTGTTTGAAATACCCATTATATAATTCTTTAATTTCTTCTTTTGTAAGTTCATCCTCGTATATTCGTAAATCTGATATATATTCGTTTTCCGGGAGAATCCAAAAATCCCGCGAACCTCTAAATGGCGAAGTATTACCATCAGAACTTATTACTTTACCATTTCGGTATATTATTCTATTATGATTTGTCTTAACAACATATGACATAAAAACCCATTTTGTATGTTCATTTGTATATGGCCGCGAACTCCAAACTCCCGGGGATTCTAAATCATTTCCGTAAAATGCTAAACAATAACTGTTTCCATAGCGACAACCTATATGTAAATATCGATTTGTTCCATGTGAATTACCTTGTCTAATCCAATGTCCGTGAATATTATTTACTCTTACCCAATAAGTCATAGTATATCTTCTTGCTGATAAATCAATTTTATTGGTATATAGAAATCCTGTTGAAAAATCAGCGTATCCTTTTTTCAATACACTATTAAATCCATATCTTAATCTACTATTACTCCAATGCCACATATGTCTATTATTGCCACTACTGTCATTTGAATTACCATCGAATTTATACCACGCATATAGTGGTCTATTATTAACTTTGGGATAAGTATTGTAATTAAAATTATAATCTAATGTTAAATAATGCTTTTCCATATCATCTGGTACCTGTAATCCATATTTATCATATTTAATAACAACGATTCCAGAACCACCATCTCCTCCTCTATTGCTCCTATGAAAATGACTTCCGCCTCCGCCGCCTCCACCAGTATAAGGCGCTCCATCTCCACCTGGTACTTGCGCCTGTTCCCTTATTTTTCCTCCACCACCACTACCGCCTGTTAAAAATCCAGCACCTCCCACGCCTCCAATTGGTGTTCCTATGGCACCACCTCCACCACCTCCTAGACCTCCTTTACCACCAAATGTAATAATACCACTTCCACCACCTCCTCCACCCCAATAAAATGGTATATCGTCAATAATTGCGGAGAGTTTTCCAATTCCTCCATTAGCGTCTCCAGTACCGCCGTAATGTTCTTTTCCTTGTTGTCCAGCACCTCCTCCTCCACCACTGTAATATCGTTGTGTACCATAACCACCATCAAATCCTTGATCTTTCGTTCCTTTCCCCGCCCTAGTTTTTGAGTCATTCGTATCTTCTCCGGCATGATATCCAGAACTTCCACCACCAGACCCACCACTATTCCCTTGTCCTCTAAGACGATAACCATGATAACTCGTGCCACCATAACCACCACCTATTGCTACATTATTATTAAATGACGAGTTTCCTCCATTCGTTCCATTTATAGTAAATTCATGCAAACATGGTTGTCCATTCGCGCAACCAGGCGGCGCTCCTGTACCTCCAGCGCCTACTACTATATTATATGTTCCTCTATTAATTTTTGTATTATTTAATTTAATTACTCCGCCACCACCACCACCACCACCTATATCCATTCCGCCTCCGCCGCCGCCAGCGACAATTAAAACATCACAATATGTATCTTTCTCAAATATAATAGATTTATTGGCAGTATCTACTGTAAATATACGGGTTTCATAGACGTCTTCTTCTAATACTTTAGAATTTGTAGTATATTTTAATAACTTTAATACAATACTATCTTCTACTCTAACATAAGGGTCAGATAAACCATATGAAACAGTATTAACTACTGCCTTTCCTATTTTTATCTTAAAATTATTAGAATTCAATAGTGTATTATATAGAGCATTAGTATAATTTGTTTGACTAGTAGCATTTGTTATAAATAGATTTTTTGTTTTATTGTTATTATAAAACGCCCTATAAATAGATATTAAACTATTCGCTGAATTACCATTTAATTCATTTGTTAATATATCTATCCTTTCTTGAATTGGAACATTATATGCTGAAATATTACTATCAATTAATGTTTGAATATCAGCGAGTAAGGTTTTTTTATCACCTCCTACTTTTATTTTATTGAAAATTGCAGAATTTACATTAAAAGGATTTATTAAAGGTCCTGTATTAGAAATACTAACGCCAGCGTTAGTAGGTATAGTTAATAAATTATTTGTATTTAATATTTTATTTACACGCGAATATGATAATATATTATTAGTATTATCGCATAGTAATTCTCTTTTAAATCTATATATTTGTACATTAGTATATCTATCTTCTACATTTGGTTCAATTGAATAATATTCAAATAAATTTGAGGTATTATTATAACGATATCCTACAGAATTCTGTGATATTAATTCTGTTAAATCTGTAACATTATTTACATCAAATTGATGATTGTTATTAACATTTATAGTAATACTATTTATACCAGTGATAATATCAGAGGAATCCAGAGCGAATCTATATAATTTAAGACCACCCATAAATCCGCCTTTTAAAGTATTCGAGTATTTTAATGAACATACTGTTTCTAATACTTTATCATGATAATTATAATTATTAACTAATGGATTATAAGAAAACTCGAGTTGCATATATTTCTTTGAATCATCATTGTTAAAATGTACAAACTTTGAATTATTATATTGTACAAAAATATTACTACTGTATTTATATGGACCTGTACCATCACGATTTATTTTCTTAAAGCATCTAGAAACTTCGTTGTAATTAAAATTGCTATTATTAAAATCATTTACATTTATAGTATTATCTTTTCCAAATATTTTAAAAGGAACACTTATTTCATCTACATCATTAGGGGTTTTAATAGTATCTATTTCACTCCACTCATCTTTATATTCATATTTACTAGTATTATCATTATTAAAATGTACTTGACATTTTCGTAAAGTAATTGTTGAATCATTTGTAGGGAAAAAAAAACCATTAGTATTACCCGCCGAATTATTATTTCCATAAGTATCTTCTGCTATATTTGTATTAGCATATTTCTCAATTAATTCATTATGTTTTGATTCGCTATTTCTTATATAAAATAATATTACTATTATTATTATTAATATTAGAATCATTAATGAAATGTTTTGAAAACTATAATTCATTTTACCAATAGAACATTTTTCTATCATATTAAATATTTATCTTAATCTATTATAATTAAGTATAATAATAGTAGCAAAATTACTTTAATAAAAATATTTAATAATATTTAATATAAAAATAATAAATTGCATGATATATTATATATCATTTGTTTATAAAGTTAAGGAGATTTTGCGAAATATACGTATCTTTTTGCATTTTCTAAAATATTAAATGCTGATATATTTCTAGTACTAGGTGTTTTTTTGCTAGGCGACTCATATGATATTAATTCATCAATATTTCTAGAATACATATTATCATTATCCATAATAACATTTGTTATAGTAGAATCGCTATTTAATTTAGGCGCATTACTATTAGGCGGCACAAAGTCTGATATTTTTTTCTTAATATCTTTTAACGCTTTTATATCACATATTTTAGCATTTTGCGAATTACATAGCGAATCAATATTATCATTGTTTATTTTTGTTGCTTGCTTATTAGTAATCGCAGTTATTTTTTCTCTCATTCCCCAGTTATCATTTTTTGCTATTAGAGAAGTATTCCATTCATCGTCTTTAATAGAGTTAAAATCGGTTATACCCGCTCCACCTAAAAATGTATATAAATTATCAGCATTATATTGCGTATATATGTATATATTTCCCGTATTCATTAGTGGTATTAAAGTAAATATTATGTCTACTGGAATAATTTCGTCAGTTTCTTTAACATTTTCAGAAGGGAAATTATATTTCATACTATAGTCAGTATTCAATATAAGATCTTTAGTTTCTCTACTTTTAAATGTTAAATTAACATTAAAATATAATCCAGATTTTGTTTTATATGTCTTATGTATATATGTTCTTATTTTATATATGTTGTATTTATTCTTGTTTTCATCATTAATAATAATACCTCCAGAAGCATTATAATTATATATATTTAAATCTTGATTATTGTTTGGGAATGTATCTGATTTTTTATTAATAGCCATCAATGTCTCATATATATTGTATTTTACACTGTAATTCAAAAATTCTTCATCTAAAGTAATGCCCTGTCTTGTTATATCAGCGATGCTCGAATTATCTGATTTAATATTAAAATTATAATAGGTTAAAGGCGCCGTTTGTTCCGAATTATTATATGTTGCTGTAATATCTAATGATAGTTTAAGTTCTTCGGTTTCTATTATATGTTGTTCTTCTTGATTCTGTATACGAATAATTCTATCTTTTGTATTTTCTAATTTATAATCAACCTGTTTGAAATATCCATTATATAATTTATTAATTTCTTCTTTTGTAAGTTCATCCTCATATATTCGTAAATCTAATATATATTCGTAATGCTGATGAATATAAAAATTCTCCGAACCTCTAAATGGCGAAGTATTACTATCTGAACTTATTATTCTACCATTTCTGTATATTATTCTATTATGATTTGCCTTAACAACATATGACATAAAAACCCATTTTGTATGTTCGTCGATGTATGGTCTCGAAGTCCAAACTCCCGGGGATTCTAAATCATTTCCGTAAAATGCTAAACAATAACTGTTTCCATAGCGACAACCTATATGTAAATATATGTTTCCTCCATGTTGATGACCTTGTGTAATCCAATGTCCGTGAATATTTCTTACTTTTACCCAATAAGTCATAGTATATTGTCTTGCTGATAAATCAATTTTATTGGTGTATAGAAATCCGGTCGAAAAATCCGCATATCCTTTCTTCAATATATTATTAAATCCATATCTTAATCTACTATTACTCCAATGCCACATATGTCTATTATTGCCACTACTATCATTTGAATTACCATCAAATTTATACCACGCATATAGCGCCCTATTTTTAAGTTCAGGATAACTATTGTAATTAAAATTATAATCTAATGTTAAATAATGCTTTTCTTTATCATCTGGTACCTGAATTCCATATTTATGATATTTAATAACAACAATTCCTGAACCACCATCTCCTCCTCTATTGCTCCTATTATAATGACTTCCGCCTCCGCCGCCTCCGCCAGTATAAGGCGCTCCATCTCCACCTGGTACTTGCGCCCAACTATTAATCGCTCCTTCGCCACCACTACCGCCTGTTAAAAATCCGGCACCTCCTTTCGGCGTTCCTATAGCACCACTTCCACCACCTCCAATTCCTCCAATACCACCTCCGGTTGAATATCCGCTCCCACCACCTCCGCCGCCCCAATAAAATGAAATTCCGTCAATAATAGTAGATACTTTTCCATTGCCTCCTTTAGCGCCTCCATATTCTGTCGAAGGTCCGCCACCTGTTTGACCAGAACCTCCGCCGCCTCCGCCATAATATTGTTGCGCACCAAAACCACCATCAAATCCTTGATCTTTTGTTCCTTTTCCTGCCCTAGTTTTAGAGTCATTCATATCTTCATTACCCGCGCCAGCATGATATCCAGAACTTCCACCTCCAGACCCACCACTATTCCCTTTTCCACGAAGATAATGATGATGATAACTCGAACCACCATAACCACCGCCAATTGCTACATTATTATTAAATGACGAGTTTCCTCCATTCGTTCCATTTATAGTAAATTGATGATCGCAAGGTTGTCCTTTATCGCAACCTGGAGGCGCTCCTGTTCCTCCAGCACCTACTTCTATATTATACGTTCCTTTAGAAACTTTTTTATTATTTAATTTAATTACTCCACCACCGCCTCCACCCCCGCCCATATCCATTCCGCCTCCACCGCCACCAGCGACAATTAAAATATCACAAATTGTATCTTTATGAAATGTAATAGATTTAACTGAACTATCTACTGTAAAAATGCGAGTTTCATAAACGTCTTCTTCAGATACTGTAGAAGACCCAGTATTTTTTAATAATTTTACTACAACTTCATCTTTTATTTTTACATGAGGGTCAGATACAGCATATGAAACAGAATTAATTATAGATTTCCCTATTTCTATTTTGAAATTATTAGAATTCAATAGCGTCTTATATATCTCATTACTGTAATTTTCTTGAGTACTCGCATTTATTATAAATTTTCCCTTTGTTTTATTATTGTTATAAAAATTGTTATATATAGATAACAAACTATTATCAGAATTACCTTTTAATTCATTTGTTAATTTCTCTATTTCTTTCTGAATTGGAGCGTTATATGCTGAAATATTAATATCTATTAATTCTTGAATATCTGCAAGTAAAGTTTTTTTATCGCCTCCTGTTTTTACTTTATTGAAGATTGTAGAATCTATGTTAAGCGAATTATTTAAAGGACCAGTATTAGAAATGCTAACGCCTGTATTAGCGGGTATGGTTAATAAATTGTCGGCATTTATTATTTTATTTATGCGCGAATATGATAATATATTATTACTATTATCACACAGTAATTCTCTTTTAAATTTATATATTTGTACTTTAATATTTCTCTCGCCTTTCTTTGGTATCATTGAATAATATTGAAATAATTTAGAGGATTCATTATACCGATATCCGACAGAATTCTGCGACATTAATTCTGACAAATCTATGTTACTATTTAAATCAAATTGATGATTATTATTACTATTTACAGTAATGCTATTTATGGCTGTAATAATATCGTTATCCAATACTAATCTATACAAGGTAAGACCACTCAATAATCCGCCTCCTAATTTTTTCGAGTATTGTAATGAACATACAGAATCCAATACTTTATCTTGATAATTTGTATCTTTATCTAAAGGATTATAGGAAAACTCGAGTTGCATATATTTCGTCGAATCATCGTTGTTTAAATATACAAATTTAGATTTATTATATTGTACAAAATTATTACTTTCGTATTTATAGGCAGCAGAACCATCGTTATTAAATTTTTTAAAGCATCTAGAAACTTCATTATAATTAACATTGCTACTATTAAAATCGCTTATATTTATCGAATTATCCTTTCCAATTATTTTAAAGGGAACTCTTCTTTCTTCGACATCATTAGGAGTTTTAATAGATTCTATTTCTTTCCAATTATCTCTATATTCATATTTACTACTCTTGTCATTATTAAAATGAACTTGACATTGTCTTAAAGTAATTGTTGAATCATTTGTCGGGAAATAATAATCATTATTATCATCACTTGAACTATTCTTTCCATAATCGGTATCACCTATATTTGTATTAGCATATTTCTCAATTAATTCATTATGTCTCGATTCGCTACTTTTTATATAAAATAATATTACTATGATTAAAATCAATATTAGAATCATTAATGAAATGTTTTGGAGACTATAACTCATTTTACCAATAGAACATTTTTC
>JACCDO011399475.1_pt1 | contig 16064 bp, 19 predicted proteins | sample 7446101 | NCBI WGS metagenome assembly JACCDO01 (sample SAMN15323440, study PRJNA562643) | freshwater metagenome | isolation source: river surface water | place: USA:Blue River Watershed | collected 2017-08-16
CGTTCTGTTTAGGAAATTACATAACATTCCAGTTTGTTATATAGAGGATGATATAGTTTGGATTTTTTTAGATTTAAGAATTAGAAGACAAATTGTAGATTTGATTAAACACGTATTAGGTTTAAAATTAAAATTCTACTTTACTCATCCTGAGTATTCTAATCCAGGTCAAGATATTGAAAATGATAAAATACCATTACATTATTTTAGATGTTATGCTGACTCTAAGTTATATAAAGATTTAAATAAAATTGATTTTGATTTTATTTCAAATGTTGTTCAGTTTACAAAAGAATTCAGTGACTTTGAGACTCTAAAGAAAAGTTTTTACCAAGTTCAAAAAGAGGTTAATAAAAACTGGTATGATTATTATTCACAAAAACATATTTGGGACTATCCTGACTATATTAGAGAAGAGTTTAGAACTCTATGGAGAGAAATACAAATAAATAATATCTTGTGAGTTTTTAATATATAAGATATGATTATTAAAAATTATGGTGATTTCATCAACGAACAAAAGTTGTTCATTTATCACACCACTTTTAAGGTTTATGATTTACTTGACAGAGGTCTTTACAAAAACTCTCAGATAAAAAAATGGATGAGAATGTACGACTTTGATGAGTATGCTCATTGTGTCTTGGTAACAAAGTCAATACCGACTTCTTCCGAAGAAGATAGATTTATTGGACTACCAAAATCTGATTTAAGAATTAGAAATGCTAGATTCTTTGATTCTGAAATAAAAAAACATGCTGGTTATATGCCAGAAGACTCAAAAAAATTAGTCGAAAATGGTCAAGAGATTTTCCTCTATGTTTTTAAGAAAAACTCTAACGAAAAAAACAGAGCTAGGCAATTACACGGTTTTATATATGAAGGTGATGTAAGAAGATACAACGGTCTTAAGAGATATGATAAAACTCACCAGTGGGACGCTGAAGGTGGAATGGATAAAACTTATCTGACTTGGAGAGCAGAAAGTGGTAAAAGAGTTGAATTGTTTGAAAAAGGTTCTTATCATAATTTAATCATAGAAGATCCTGTATCGGGTATAAAAGATGTAATCTGGTCACCAAAGGAAGGACAACAAAAATTTGATTTATATCCAGATTTTTTCTCAGAAATCAGAAACTGGAGTATCAAATGTATGAAAATAGGAACAGATATTGAAATGGGTGATTTCAAAAGAATATCTGGTCTAGAGATGATTGGTGGAAAACTTAAAATAAAGAAAACGACTGCAGAAAATTTTATGTTGGCGGTTGGCTTTCACGATGGTATAGACAAGAAAAATATAGTTGAAGAGTATATCATATTGATGCCAGTAAAAGTATGGAATACTTATCTACCAGACTTAGTTTCTAAGAAAGATGATTTTGAAAAAATGTATCACGAACTTTTATCTCACAGACTTAAAGGTGAAAGAACAATAGAACAAGAAGCAGCTTGGCTACAATTTAGAAGTACTTACAAAAAGTTATCAGAAGAAAATACTATCAAACTTAGATTCAAAAGAGATTCGAAAGGTCAATTAAGAATACAATCAGCAATTTCTTATAATGAATTCAAAACAAAGGTTCTTCAAAATCCACACATAAAAATATACTAAACTTTATAAACTTTTTTTACTAAAAAAGTAGTGAAAAGAATACTTAAATCCGATTTAGATAAATTTTATACCAAAAGAGAACTGGTTCAACATCTGTTAGAAAAAATTAATTTTTCTGATTATGAACTAGTTATTGATCCGTGTTGTGGTGACGGAGCTTTCTACTCACAGATTACTCACAATAATAAAATTGGGATTGATATACTTCCACATATTAATGGTGTAATAACACACGACTACTTAACTTGGGACTACTCAACTATAACAACACAAAGAGAAAAAGTTCTAATTGTTTCAAATCCACCTTTCGGAAAACAAGGTTCATTAGCTATGAACTTTATCAAAAGAAGCTCAGAGTTTGCCGACACAATTGCTTTTATACTACCATTAAGTTTTGCAAAACCAAGTTTCAAAAATAAAATTCCAGAATATTATCATTTACAATACGAAGAAGTTTTACCAGATGATTCTTACTTACTTGACGGTGAAAGTTATAGTGTTAAATGTGTTTTTCAAATCTGGAAGAAATCTGATAAAAAGAGGCAAAAGATTCAATCTGCACAAAATTTAGGATACTCTTATACAAAAGACAAAACTTTAGCAGACTTTGCTGTAAGAAGAGTAGGAGTATATGCTGGAAAAGCTTTTAGAGACTTAGATAAATCAGAACAGTCTCACTATTTTCTTATCTTGGATGATAAGAATAAAATTGACGAAGTTATTTTAAGACTTCAAAATCAAGATTGGACTGATTTGACTGTAGGTCCAAGATCAATCTCTAAAGGAGAACTAAACACAGTTATTAATAAAATTTTAAATGCCTAAAAGTATTTTAATTTCTGGAACATCTGGCCATATCACCACAACTACCGGTGGTAATGGAGTTTACTATTCGAGTGGAGTTTCTGGAACTTTTGGTCCGTCTATAGTAAAACTTCATATTTTAGGAGAAGACTATGAACTTAAAAATTCATACAACGACAGCACGTTGGCAATAACAATAGCAACACTTAACGTATTGAAAAGACCTTTTTGGGAGGAGCTCAAAAAACAATCGATAAAGTTTGATAAAGATTTAGAAGAATTTATTGAAGAGAGACTTAAGGTTTTAGATAGAGATGTGAAATTACAAACATTATTACCAAAGCAATCATAAACTTACATTTTATAAATCACTATAAATAAAAAATAATTATATTTTAATGATATGTGATTTAGTAATAGATGGAAACTACATCTTGAGTAGATTAGTTTTCACACTTCACAAAAACAACCTATTGTATGGCGCTTTACATAAATCATTAGAAAACGCGATTAATAACTACAGAAAGTGGTATCCGTTCGCTAATGTCTATTTAGTATCTGACTCTAAAGAAAAATCTTGGAGAAAACAACTTACCAAAGCTTATAAATCAACTAGAAAAAAAGACTCTGACATTGATTGGTCTTTTGTCTATGGAGCTTATGATGAATTTAAACAATCGATGCAAAACTTAGTAACAATTCTTGAAGCCCCTCATGTTGAGGGTGATGATTGGATTTCTTTTTTATCGACTAAAGCTAATTCAGAAGGTCGTTCTACAGTTATAGTTTCAAATGACTATGATATTAAACAAATTGTAAGTTGGAACTTGGATCCACTTTATATTAATATTATGACCAATGAGATGTATAATAAAGAAAAATTGTTTATGCCCAAGAATTATCAAATTTTCATTTCTAATGTCAGAAACCTACCTAATAATGACATTTTCAATTTGAACGACAATGTTGAGTTTTTAGGTTTACTTGATAGATTTTTAACAAAGTATGAAATAGTTGAGATTGACCCTATGGAATCTTTAGTGATAAAAATTATCTCAGGTGACCAGTCTGATAATATCGGATCTGTTTGGTCACAGGTGAAAAATGGAAAGAAAAGAGGTATCGGAGCCAAAGGTGCGAAAACAATTTATGATAACTACTTAACTGAGTTTGGTGAGATTAATCTTGAAGACCCAGATTTGTATGAGAACATAGCAGATTTAATTTGTGAAAAGAAGAAATTGAGTAAAACTCAAATTGAAACAATTGTAGAAAATATTAATAGTAATGTCAAACTGATAGATTTAAGGTTACAAAATCTACCAGATGAGATTATTGAAAAAATGGAATCTAAATACGTTGCTAAATGATAATTGAAAACCATCTACTCGCAGTCACAAACGCGATGTTTAAAGATAAAAAAGATTGGAAGTGGGTTAGTGATGAACAAAAGAATGAATTCTTTTTCATCATTAATCGTCTTCTATCAAAAAGATTTCCTGATGAAGCACAACTTTTAAATCTCAAATTAATAGATAAAGTAGCAGGTCTTGACCTCTGGTATCACTTTATGAAAGACAAACCTTATCCAAGTTGGATTTGGTCTAAAAGTGAAAAGGATAAAGGTCCCTTAGCAGATTCTGACTACAAATTACTACTAGGTAAATTTAAAATTAAAGACATCGATTTAGATTACTTAATTGAACATCACTTTGATTTTATAAAAGAAGAATTGAATTATTTTAAAAAATTAGAAAAACAATAAATTAAATATAATATGATGACAACTCAAATTGAAAAAACAACAATGAACTGGTATATTGTAAGAGCACAAGCCAATCGAGAAAAATCTGTATCTGAAAGAATTATTAAAGATGGTGAAAACGGAGACTTAATGGGGAAAATTGGTCGAGTAGTGGTTCCAACCGAAAAGTCGTTTCATCTTAAAAATGGTAAAAAAGTTCAACGAGAAAAAGTAATGTATCCTGGTTACATCTTTGTTGAGACTAATGCTGTTGGTGAATTGAAATACTATCTTAAAGGTGTAAATGGTGCAACTGGTTTTCTCACTTCTCGTGACAAAACGATTCAATCATTGACACAAGCTGAAGTTGATAGAATGTTAGGTATCCAAAAACAAAAAGAAGAAAGTATTGAAATGGGTAATCAATTTCTTCCAGGTGAGGATGTCAAAGTTTTAGATGGACCATTTGCTAATTTTGTTGGAACTATCGAAAGTATGAAAGATCAAAAAGTTAAGGTTGAAGTAATGATTTTTGGTAGAAAAAATCTCGTTGAACTTAACGCTCTTCAAATTGAAAAGTACTCTGGTCAATAGTAAATTAATCTGATGACGAAGCAAAATAGATATGATATAACTTATCTTAATATGGCCACTGAATGGTCTAAGCTTTCTCATTGTTCAAGAAAACAGGTTGGTGCTCTCATTGTGAAAAATGGAATGATAATATCTGACGGATATAATGGCACTCCAACCGGTTTTGATAATTGTTGTGAGACCGATGAAAATGAAACTCATTGGTATGTTATTCACGGTGAAGCAAATGCCATTCTCAAATGTGCTAGAAACGGACAATCTTGTGATGGAGCAACTCTTTACCAAACTCATTCACCTTGTAAAGATTGTTCAAAGTTGATACTTCAATCAGGTATAAAAAGATTAGTATATTTAGAAGATTATAAAGATTTATCTGGACTTAATTTTCTTAAAGACGCTGGATTAGAAATAGTAAAATACTAATGGAAGATTTTTTAAAAGCCATAACTAATTTTGACCAGATAAATAATATTTATCAGAATAATCTGTTTACTTTAAAATCAATATCTCAACACTTAGGTGAATGGAACTATTTATCTGAAGATGAGCAGTATAAATTAGAAAACCACACTACTGCTGATAGTTACTTAAATGGAAACATAGAAGAATATTATAACAGTCTTAAAAACTATAATGGTTCGGAAAAGTTCGCTTATGGAGAGATAACAAAAAATGGAGCCGAATCTATTTATAAATGGATGAAATCAAATATTGGTATTGGTGAAAATGATGTTTTCTATGATATTGGTTCAGGTCATGGAAAAATGGTCATGCACTTTGCCCTAATCTCAAATTTTAAGAAACTTGTTGGCATAGAGTTAGACAATCTGAGGTATAAATATTGTTTAGAGATACTAAGTCAGATACAATGTGATAATGTTACTTTTATAAATGATGATGTTTTAAATTGTGACATCTCAGATGCTACTCACGTATTTATAAACGATGCTTTGATGTCTCAAGAACTTATACACTCAATCTTTTCTAAATTGAAACCAGGCACTCATATTATTTCTATTGAAGAAAATAATTTTAAACCATTAGCAAATTTTGATGTTGAAGTAAGTTGGATGCCAATAGATCTTCCATTCAATTACTACTTAAAGTAATTCAACTTCGATTGATTGATACTCTGATTTTCTCATCATAAATTGAGTATACTCTAATCTAAATATTTTCATATCTTGAAAAATATCAGAAAATAAAAACTCAATTTTATTACCGGGATAAAAACCTCTTTCAATTAGAATTAAATATAACTCACCGGGTTTTACTTTGGAAATAACGGCTATCTGTCCTCGTTTAAGATTTGACAGTTCCATTCTTTTCTAATTTCTCTCTTTCAATTCTTTCAGATTCTATTTCTTCAGGATGAAGTAAACCTCGACCATACTTGATAAATCTATCATGATATCTAGACTTTACTCTATCTGATATAGGAATTGGAGAACCTTCTTCATCTAATTTAACAAAAACCATTTTTGTAGAACAAACTAAACTTTGTTTTCCTGTGTGAACATTATGTTTTCGTGCTTCAAGATTTATAGTGATAGAAGTCTTACCAAAACGGTCAACAGAAGCATATATTTTAATGAGGTTTCCTACTTTTACAGGATTTTGAAATACAACTTCTTCTATCTTTACAGTAACCATTTTAGCTGAATCACATACTTGACAAGCATAAGCCGCAGCAGCTTCATCTAAAAATGACATCATATTACCACCAAAGAGGTTACCGTGCACTCCTAAGTCAAGTGCCATACATATTTTTGTTGTTACTAGTTCCATATAAATTATATACTAAATCAACAGATATGTTTAACTTTTGATTAGTTGAAATTGTTGTCTATATCTGATAACTGCGAGGTCTTTTGCTTTGGCTTCAATTTCTGTATCAAAGTCAAGACCAAATGTCTTAATTTCTTCGTAAATGTAGTCAGCATGTGCGGTTTGTTTTCCGGTAAAATCTTCTAATGTTTTTGGTGAACTCATATGAGTTAGTGGCCTTACATCACCCCAAGTTGAATAGGCTAATCTAAGTGCTTCTTCCATAGTTTGGTCTTGTGGACCATAGTTGAAGTGGTGTTGGTCAAATACAATCGGAATACCGATTTCTTTATGAATCCAATCATACAACATTTTTACAGAAAACTGATTTGGTGAGTCGTCATTTTCGATGGTCAATCTTTTCTTGCAAGACTCTGATAGTAATTGAAAACTCTCACAAAATTTCTTAGCCGCGTCAAAAGTAGTAGGCTTTGTAGTACCAACGTGTATGTTGATTGGATAGAATGTAGATTGGTCTAGTCCCATTAAATCCATAATATAAGCATGTTGATCTAACTCAGCAATTGCTCGGTAAATTACTTCTTGTCTTTCAGATGCCATTACATTGAACGGACCAGGATGATACGATACTCGAATATTATTTTCTTTGACTTTATCACCAATACGTTTAAGTAGATTTTTGATTGTTTCAAATTCCGGTAAGTCGTCAAACATATATTCTGACATCCAAGGAAATGAATCAGAAGACATACGATAAACATAGATATCATTTTGTAGGTTCCAATCTAATACTTTTATAGTGTCTATAAGATTTAGAATGATAAGCTCTGAAACATATGGAAGTCCTTTTGAATCAAAGGTTTTTCTTACCATACTTCTGTTTACTAATATTTGTTCTTTCTTTTTTTTGCCTTGATTACATCCGAGTGGAATACAGCAGTATCCTAAATTTTTCATATTACAAATTTAATAAAAATTAGTCAATAAAAATAATATATAACATAATAAAAAAAACATGAATTATGAAATACCTAAAATATTTTAGCATTTTTGAGTCTATCCAGGCCCCAGATGAGATCAGAATAAGATTCACTGAAGACGGCCTTAAAAAGTTTTACAAATTATTAGAACCCTCATCTCCAGAGCACAATGATTCGTTTTATTATTGGGAAGATCTCAAAGATGTTGACGGTTTAAGTTTGTATAACGGCACTCTTAAAGACTTATTTAGAATAGAAAATAGAACATACTTTTTACATTACGATAAATTAAAAAAAGAATTATATTTAGATGCTTCTGAGCCAAATTATTATCCAACAATTAGTAGTAGACCTAATTTTCAATATTCTGGAAATCCCAGTATATATTTTAAGTTTGATAAACTAGAACCTGGTGGCATTTCTGATAGAGGAGGAATATTTGAAATCGTATCTGTAAGATAAATAAAAAACGTAAAACAATGATAAGATCATTTGTTTTATTATTCTAAAGAACAAATAACCGTCAGTTTTTCTTGACCTCTTTGCACAATTTTCACGGGAAATCCCCACAAATGTTTGATATGTGGAAGAACTTTATCAACTTCATTTAAGTCAAGCTCTTTAGAATCCACTGGTGTATATTCTAAAGTAAGACTTCTATTACCATAAACATCAACATTATAAACTTGAATATCTGGAACATATCGACTTCTATTATAAAATTCAGAAAGTGATTGTCTAACTTTTCTATAACCTTTTTCATTATGTATAGAACTAACTTTATAAAAGTTACTTGTTTGTTCATCAGATAATTCAAAAAGTCTCATATCACGCATGACTTTCGGAGACAAATACTGTAAAACAAACGTCTCATCTTTAAAGTTCTCAACAATATAAAGGAATTGTTCTTTCCAATTTCCTTTACCTGCGATTTCTGGAAACCACTCTAAATCCTCTTTAGTTGGATTGAGTGACATACGTTTCAAATCTGAAAAAATATTAAATCCTAAAGTATAAGGATTAAGTCCTGAGTAAAACTTAGAATCAAATCCAGGTTGAAACACTACGTTTGAGTGATGATGCATAAACTCCAACATAAACCCATCATCTAAATATCCTTCTTCAAACATTTTGTTTACTATTTCATAGTGAGTAAATGTAGCACATCCTTCGTTTATTACTTTAGTCTGACCTTGTGGATAAAAGTATTGTGATATCTTTCTTACGATTCTAACAATCTCTCTTTGCCAACCTTTTAACTTAGGTGAATTCTTTTCAATGAAATAAAGTATGTTTTCTTCTGGCTGAGCTGGAAATTTTTCTTTTCTTTTTCTTTTAACTTCTTCTTTTGGAAGAGTTCTCCAAATATCATCAAGTAGAATTCTATCATCTTCGATTTTCTTTTTTAATCTTTTTGCTTCTTCAAAAGGTGTCAATTTGGTCGGTTTTTTATACTTATCCACTCCATAGTTCATAAGAGCGTGACAAGAATCTAAGACCATTTCAACTTCTTCATAACCATATTTCTCTTCACATTTAGAAATAAAGTTTTTTGCAAACAACATATAATCAATTATAGAATCAGCTTGTGTCCACTGTTTGAAAAGATAGTTATTCTTAAAGAAGTGATTGTGACCATAAGCAGCGTGAGCTAATACTAATACCATAAGACAAGTAGTATTATCTTCCATATTGTATGAGATACATGGATTAGAATTGATAACTAACTCATAGGCGAGTCCCATTCTACCCTTCTTATACTGATTAGAATTAATCACAAAATCTTTACCGAATTTCCAGTGATTATAGGAAAGTGGAAGGCCTATCAAAGAGTAGGCATCTAACATTTGTTCAGAAGATGTAATCTCAAATTGATTAGGATAAATATCTAAACCTAAATATTCTTTAGCTATTTTAGACACAACTTCATCAGCTTGGATTATTGTTTCATCAGTCCAATCAGACTTTGAAAATAATTGTCTTATATCTTTTTTCTTCATTTAGACTGTTTTCTTTTTAAAGAAGTCCTGGAATACTTTCCATATTTCATTCACTTCTTGAATTTTACCAATTTCAAAATTACTTCTTTTATCAGATAATAATTTATAGTTTCCCCAAAGATCACCATCATTCTTACGACAGACCTCAATATAAATCATATATTGAATCTTATTTAAAATATCAGAGTCTAATATCTTGTAACAGTCATCAGCATCAGAACGATTCCAAACATCACCATCAGATGCTTGAGCGGCATAAATATTCCAATCTTTAGAATATCGTTCTTTAATTATTTTATTCATTAACTCAAGTGCCGGTGCAACAACTGTTCCACCAGTTTCTCTACTATTGAAAAATTCTTCTTCTTCTACTTCTTTAGCCTCTGTATGATGTCTTATAAAAACTATTTCAATCTTCTCATATTGTTTTGTCAAAAACATGTAGAGTAACATAAAAAACCTTTTAGCAATATCTTTTTCTTTTTCACCCATAGATCCTGAAATATCCATAATACAGAACATTACAGCACAAGTAGTAGGAACTGGATACTTTTCAAAGTTGTTATACTGAAGGTCTACTTCTTCCATAAATGAAACACTAAGTTTCATTTTTTTTAACTTATCCAACTCAACTTCTAATTCTAATCTTCTCTCAGTAGTAAGAGTATCATCTTTTAATAAGTTCTCTACATCTTTAATTTTCTTATCAAAAAAGAATCCTAAGGCCATTCTACGAGCCATAGAATTTTTGAAAGATTTTACAACATTCAGTCTACTTGGATTTCCATAGTTCGAAAATCCAGCTCTTTTTCTTTTCCAATCAACTATTGTATTAAGATGCTTCTTAACCATATCAGGAAGTTCTAAGTCAGCAAAGAAATAGTCTAAAAATTCCTCTCTACTAATTGATACTGTAAATTCATCTTCCCCTGTTTGTGGATCATTAGAACCTTGTCTACCAGAACCTTTACCACCACCTTGTGGTTTTTTTATTTTGTCACCAGGAACGTATTCTTTGTTACCTGGATGAACCCATTTTTTATCTCCAGAATCTTTATCATAAGTGAATTGAGGCTCTGAAATTCCTTTTACTGGAACTTTGACTTTATCTTTTGAGGAGGTAATATCTTTGATACCAGAACCTTTAACAATGTCAGGTAATGCCTTTTTTATTTGACCTTCAATCCGTTTGAGAAACCTCTGACGGTTTTCAGAGGATTTCCCTTTTGGATTTTTTCTTCTATCTACGATGTTTATTGACATTGAATAATCTAATTATTTTAAGCTTTCGCATAATTACCTTTCTTCTTCGGTAATTCATTCTAACAGGTTTCATTTAAGAAGCCTTTCTAATTCTAAGATACCAGTCAGTAAGAAGTTTTATTTGTTTGTTTGTATAACCTCTTTGTTTCATTCTGTTTACAAACTCAGAATGTTTTTTCTCTTCATCTTTTGATGTTTTTCCAGTAAATGAAATCACAGGTATTAAATCTTCAGTTTTGGAGAATATTCTTTTCTCAATAACATTTCTGATTTTTTCATAAGAATCCCAAGATGGTGATTTACTGTTTTTAGCTTTATGTCTTAAATAGAATTGAACGACATCATTTCTAAAATCTTTTGGATTAGCGATACCAGCTGGCTTCTCAATCTTTTCTAATTCTTCATTCAAAGCTCCTCTATCAAATTGTTGACCAGTTTCAGGATCTCTGTAGTCATTATCTTGACACCAGTGGTCAGCATAAGTGATATATCTTTCAAAAAGATTCTGACCATACTCTTGATAAGAATCGACATAAGCTTTCTGAATCTCATCGCCAATAAAGTCTGCATATTTAGAAGTCATTGTTGATTTAAGCACATTCAAATAAAATTCTTCTAAATCTCTATTCATTTGTGCTTTGATAATCTCTTGTTCTAATACATAAAAAAGATGAACAGGATTTGCAGCAACTTCTTCAGAATCGTGATTAAATACTTTTGACAATACTTTGAAAGCAAAACGAGTAGAGATACCAGCCATACCTTCTGTGATACCAGCATCATCTTTATATTCTTGTAAAGACTTCGCTTTTGGATCAGCCTCTTTTAGATTCTCACCGTTGTAAACTCTCATTTTAGAATAAAGTAAAGAGTTCTCTGGTTTTTTAAGTCTTGTCATTACACAAAACTGTGCCAACATTTCTAACGTTTTTGGAGCACAAGGTGCTTGTGATAAAGAAGAATGTTTCAATAACTTTTTATAAATCTCAACTTCTTCATCAATTCTCAAACAGTAAGGAACTCTAACAATATAAACACGGTCTAAAAAAGCCTCATTCTTTTTATCATTTGAGAAAGTTTCCCACTCAGACTCATTTGAGTGAGCTAAAAGAATTCCTTGAAAAGGAATAGCTGGTAAGTTTTCAGTTCCGTTGAAATTACCTTCTTGTGTTGCTGTCAATAGTGGATGTAGAAGTTTGATTGGAGCTTTAAACATCTCAACAAATTCCATAAGACCTTGATTAGATCTACAAAGAGCACCAGAGTATGAATAAGCATCAGCATCATTTTGTGGAAACTCAGCCAATTTTCTAATGTCTACTTTACCAACAAGTGAAGAAATATCTTGGTTGTTTTCATCACCTGGTTCAACTTTTGATATACCAACTTGTGAAGAAATCGAACACTTGAATTTTCTAACTTTGAATTTAGAAATATCACCATCATATTCAGCTAATCTTTTTGTAGCCCACGGTGAAGGACAAGAAGGAACATATCGACGATTGATACCATATTCATCTTCTAATTCAGTTCTATAATTTGAAAAAAGACCAAGTGGACTTTCCCAAACAGGAGAAACTTCACCATCAGCAACTAATACATAGATGTAACTTTTTTCCATAAGTTGCTTTAATCTTTCAGCCAAAGATGATTTACCACCACCAACTGGACCGAGTAAATATAAAATTTGTTTCTTTTCTTCTAAACCCTGTGCGGCATGTTTGAAAAAAGATACGATTTGTTCAATAGTATCCTCCATACCATAAAATTCAGAAAAGGCAGGATATCTTTTAATTACTCGGTTAGAGTAGATACGACTAAGTCTTTCGTCTAATTTTGTATCAAGAATTTCAGGTTCTCCGATAGCATTTAACATTCTTTCAGCTGGTGATGAGTAAATGGTTTTATCTTTTTTACAAAGCTCAAGATACTCTTCGATTGAAAGGTCTTTATCATTCTGAACGAAATCTTTTTTAATTGTGTTTAATAGACCCATATTGATTGTTTATTTTTTAGGTTATAGTTTCTATTTTATATATTGTTTAGCCTACTTTTCTAAATAGTGAAATTGAAAAAATAATATATACTTTATGAAAATTAGAAAATTTTATCAATTTATTACAGAAGAGTTGAATGATACTCCTGAAAATTATATTGAGACAGCCCTAGCTCAACTTAAAAAGAAGATAGACAAAATATTTGAATATCAAGAAAGTGCGCCAGATATGGAAGAAAGAGACGAAAAGTCAATTGCTAAAGCTAAATTAGATTCAAAGAAGAAAAACAAAATGACGTTCAAAGACTTAGGAGTGAGTCTTCAAAGTTCAGAAGTATCAAAATATTCAAAACTATATGATAATCTCACAGTGAAATTTAGTGATGATAACTATTTATATACTTTAATTATAACTATTGACATAAAAGAAGGCCTTCCGAAAACAGAAGAAAAACCTATGATGTGTGATGTCAAGTTAAAAAAATATGATTTAGATACTTTTGACGTGATTGGTCAATTACCGAGTCCGATAGATGGTGATAAACCAGAGTATCTAAAAATTGAAATAAATAAAATAGACGAAGAGTATCTAATAGATTTAAAAATAGAGCTTGACGAAAAATCCGGTGAAGAAGAAGAATTTGAGATAGAAACAGAATAAAGAAATGTTTATATCATAGTAAACTCTACAATCAGATGTAGAGTTTTTTTGTTTTAGGAAGATAATTATTTTTAATAAATAAGTTATTATGGCAGTAAATATAGTTTGTAGTTATAGAATAGCTAACGAGTTCAAAAAAAGTAAATACTTTAGACAAAGCTTAGGAGTTGTTTCTACGATTGAGAAGAATGGACAACGTGTTTTTAATGACAGAGATAAGTTCAGTAAATACTATAATCAAAGTTATAGAACAACAATTTATGCACAAGGTAATGTCGGAGACGTCAGATTTTATGTAGATCATATGATACATGACTTAAACTTTGGAGTTTATGTTGGTGAAAGTTTTGAAGAATTTATTAATTCTTTTGATTATGATATAGTAAACGAAAAAGGAGTCGACCATTATTTAGGATTTCTTCTAAAACAAGCTGATGAGGCTTATGAAGAGAAGAAGAAAAATGATGAGTTAAAGAAAATTGAACGAGAAGAAGGATTAGCTGATAAAATTATCAAAAATCCTGGTAATGTTACTTACGAAGATGTCAAAGCTTATATGGAGAAAAAACAAGCTGAAAGATATAAAAATAACATGATGAAATGAAACTAAAAAGAGTTCTTATGCTTAAGATGTCAGGTGAGGATATCAAATACGCACAAATAAAATTAAAAGAGTTTGGTTTTTTTACTGGCAGGATTGATGGATACTTTGGTCAAAATTTTTTGATTGCTGTAACAAATTTTCAGAGACAAGTAGGTATTAGAATTGATGGAATATTAGGAGCTCAAACTTGGTCACAAATTGAAATATATGGTCAGCCTAAAAATATTGAAGAATCTGTTGAGATTACATCTAAGGTGAGTAACAGAAAATCAGATATTCCACAGAAGATTTCTTATGTCGGATCTGATGGTCTGATAATTTATGAGAATTTTTTAACAGACGAAGAGTATATCAAACAAGAAGTCAGCAAAAATACAATATGGTTACATCATACAGCTGGTGGTTCTCGTCCAGATTGGACTATTTCTGGTTGGGAAAAAGGTTTCCAAACTGATAGAAACGGAGATCCTGTTTATGATTCAAATGGAAATCTCAAGCCTGTGAAAGTTGCTACTCATTTTGTAATTGGTAGAAAATCATCTTCATCTGACGTATCTTTATGGGATGGAAAAGTTTTGAAAGCATTTGACGATAGATACTGGGCTTATCATTTAGGAATAAATGAAAAAAGTAAAGAATTAAACTCTAAGTCTTTATCAATAGAGATTTGTAATTATGGACAACTTACGTTTGGTAAAGATGGTAGATTCTATAACTATGTGAATAAACCAGTTAATAATGAAGATGTTGTCGAACTTTCTAAACCTTTTAGAGGATACAAATATTGGGAAAAATACACAGATGCTCAACTACAAAGCACTCGAAAATTAATACTTTATCTTAAGAATAGATGGAATATAGAAATAGAGTCTGGTATTTACAACGAAGCATGGTTTGATTATGATGAAAAATGGTTTAGTTTAGGAGGTCTAAGAACACATACTCAGGTGAGAAAAGACAAGTTTGATTTATTTCCCCAACCAGAACTAATCCAGATGCTCAATTCCCTTTAGAATCTGATAGATTCTCAATTTATCATCTTCTGAAAAGTCTTCAAAAATTAACGAATAATCAAAGTCGGTATCAAAACTATGAAGTAGAATGTCTTGGTCTATCTCTACCAATTCTATTGAGTGAAAAGTAGACTCGGATAGTGGAAAATCAACAACAAGCTCATTTATACCATCACTAGTATAAGATTTGATAAGTTTTATTATCTTATTTTTTAACACTTTATTTAGTAGAACATCCATATGTTATATATTTTAGTTTTAAAACAGATTAAAATTAGAAATTGGATTTTAGTAAAATAATATATACTTTTATGAGACTAATTAATTATTCAGATTTTTTAACCGAAAATGTTTTAACAGAACTCTTAATGGAATCAAAAGTTGTTTTTTCTAAGAAGTTTATTAATCTTCTTAATAGAATGCGTTCTAATAAAGTCGCATCAGATTTATTGAATATTTATTCAAAAGATTTTGATGTTCAATATAATTATGTTGATATCACTGACAGAAAAGACTCTCTTAGTTTTACTCCAGATAGAAAAGTAAAAGAACTTTTACAAGATAAACCAGAAATTTATAAAGTTGGAACTCGTCGTCAATTAACACATAATTCGAGTAATGATGGTATATTTGATATCTTAGGGTATGATAGATATAAAGACTACTGGACTCCAAGTGATGGTCAAAAAGGATTAATAAAAGCCGAGACTGTAAGTTCCACTTCTGGAAAAGTGTTTGTTCTATTCGAAGAACTCACTGACTCTGATGAAAAAAGATACGCAGTTCTTAACAGAGATTGTTTGACACTTTCTGAAATGGATGATTCAGTAATTTGGAAAACTTCAAGAAATCCGATTAAAATCGGAAGATTAGTTAGACCTTTACTTAGAAGTGCTGGTGTTGAAATTACTGATCCAGAACTTGAGGAATTCATCAATCAATTCAAAGCAACTTATGATTTTGCAGCAGATGTTCTAAAACAATTTACAGTTGTTAGAGGAA
>JACCDO011961172.1_pt1 | contig 16064 bp, 13 predicted proteins | sample 7446101 | NCBI WGS metagenome assembly JACCDO01 (sample SAMN15323440, study PRJNA562643) | freshwater metagenome | isolation source: river surface water | place: USA:Blue River Watershed | collected 2017-08-16
CAATTTTACCAAGTTGTGCATTTAATGCTTCATATCCATCTACAGATTGTTCTTGTTCACTTGCCATTATATATAATATTATAGAAAATAAAAATATTTATATTAAAAATAGTTTTATATATAAAAAATTATTTTTTAGTTCTTGAAGTTTTTTTCTTAGAAACTTTTTTACTTGTTTTTCTACTAGATTTTTTGCTTAATTTATTTTTTTTAACACTAGATTTTTTAATTAATTTTTTCTTTTTTGAACCCGCTTTTTGTGTTTTTCTTGAAGTTTTTTTTGATGATTTTTTAATTGTTTTAGTTGATTTGTTAGATTTGATTGATTTGGTTGATTTATTAGATTTAGTTGATTTAATACCGCGTGTTCTAGCAAGTCCGTATGATTTATGAATTCGTTTAAGTAAATCTAGATTTTTGCTTGGTTTTATTTCATTAATAATATTTGCAAAAGTAAGACTAGGTGTAGAGTCGTTAAGTACTGCTTTAGGTACTCCATAATATTCTTCATATGTAGCATCAAAAGCCCCATATCTCATTTTATCTTTATTTAAACCCAATGTATCAATTAATTTATTTAATTTATCTTCTGAAGCACACTCAACTTCCATATAAGTAGGAAGACCAGGTAAATCGTCAAAAGTTATTTCATTTGCGAGTGGATGAGACCATTTTTCTCTATAGGATTCTTGTACAGCTTTAACTTCAAGACCCAAACTTTTGAGGAAATTAACACCAGTTTCATAATCTTCTTTGATTGTTACTTCATATTCTTCAGGATATTTAGGATCTTTATACATTTTTGCAGTCATGGTAACATCTTTTCCTTCGTCTCTAACTCTAGCATAACCCCTAATAGAAGCATCACATCTTTTAAAAATAGTTCTCTTAAACATAATTCTGTCATGAACTTTTTGTGCTCCAATTTTTTCTAATATTTTTTTAACTGAAGGAACATCAACATCTAAAAATTTAACTTCATATTCTAAACCCATTTATTATTATTAATAAATGTATATAATATTTTATTCATCATAAAAATTACAATGGGGTTTTTATCCAGATATTGAAAAAGATGTATGTGTGATTTCTAAACACAAAGGTACATATGGTATAAACAATCTTGTTAAATATGATACAATTTTGATGAAGCCACCTGAACCTGATAAGTTACCACAAATTAAGGGTAGATTAGATAGACCAACACAATCTGCTAAAAAATTATATTTAGAATATGTTATTGTAGCAGATACAATTGAAGAAATTGATATTGTAAAGTTAGAGTTATCAAATACATTTTATCGTGGACATATTGTTCCATTAGCAAATTATTATGATAAATATTGTTAAAGTAAATAAAAATTGATATTTAATTGATTTATATATAAACTAATTATAAATTATAATTAAGATTAATATGATGAATACTTTTTCATTGAACAAATCTATAATAAATTTGGAAAAGGTTAATACTGATGAAAAAACAAAAGAAAAACCAGAAAAAATAGAAACAATATATGATTTAGTAAATAAACTTATTTCTATTAAAACTGAATCATTAAAGAAAAATTTAAATGAAATACAAATAGATAATTTGTATGGGGTTCAAAAATCAAAACCAGTTGAAGATGATTTTTTCGAAGAAGACAATATTGAAGAAATAAAACCTGTTGATGATGTTAGTACATATAATACTAATCAAAGTAATGATATAAAAATAAAGAAAAAGATGGTTTTTATATCATCTGGTTCAAATGGTACAGTAGTCCAAGAAGAAAATTGTGACGATATTGTTTATAAAATAACAATGTTAACTGATGATAACGAGTTTGTGTATCAAAGTTATGTTGAATTAATTTATTTGAATTATTTTAAAATTAATTATCCAGAATATGTGGATTGTGATTATTTTCCTGTTCAAAATATAGATACAATAATAACAACGTTAAAAGATTTAAAAGAAGAATTTGAATTAGATAGTCAAACATTAAATAGACTAAGATACAATTATATCAAGGATGATGATGATATTATAATAATAAATATAATGAAAAATTACAGGAAAAATTTATTTGAATTATCAAGTATTAAAAGAATAGAAATCTTAGAAAATTTTGATTCAATTGTTAAAAAAATATTACATGGATTAAATTTTATACATTCAAATTTATTGATTCATGGTGATGTAAAAACGTCAAATATATTGATGCTAGAAAACCAATGTAAAATTATTGATTTTGGAGGTATAAAATATGTTGGGTCTAAATTTTATGATAGAACCTGTACATTAACATCAAGATCTCCTGAAGAACTTAATTATGAGTATGGAAAAGTTTCAAAACCCATATATTTTCCAAATTATGGTTTTAAATCAGAAATTTGGTCTTTAGGAATAGTATTAACAGAATTATTAATTGGTGTAAATCCATTATCACAATTATATAATGAATTATTAATCTCAGCAGTCGGAAACACTGCTGAAGAAGTTGAAAGAGATGTAGAGAGTAAATTATCAAATATATTAAATTCAAGAACTCATATAGAGATAGGAAACAATATTTTAAGAAGAAAAGGATTAAATAAATTTGAATCATACGTTCCGAAAATTGAAAGAATGTTATTGGTTGATTATGTTCATAGATACAGTAATCTCCAAGAAATATATTTTGATTTGTTTGGTGAATTATTGTCATGTCCAATTAAAACTCAAATAGAGCATCATTACAAAATTGAAACAAATTATTTAGAATTATTTCAAAAATTTAGGAAGAATAATTATAATCTACTAGTTGAGTTAATGTTACTGACAAAAAATTTAAATTGTCTCCCATTAGGTGTTTGGATTTTAGATAAATATTGTTTAAAATTATTGGAGTTAAAAGATGAAAACTTTATTAAATTTTTATTGGAGGAAAATGAAATATTAATTCAAATTGATAAGATATTAATTTTTCTTTCAATAATAATAATTACTTCAAGTTTAATAAATAGGGAACAAATTATTTATAAGGAATTATTTAGTATTTTGAATAATTATGATTTAAAAGTGGAGTTATCAGTAAGAGATATTCCCTCAATTAAAAATTCAATTATTGATATTACTCAACTTTTGAATTATGATTTAATTAATAATGAATATGTTTTTGTTAAAGGTACCGAATCAAGCAAAATAATGCAAGTATACTATGATTTATATAATAAAATATTTTACACCTTTTGAAATTTAAAATGCCGATTTATTAGTTAAAAACTACACGGTTAAATGGGTGTAAAAATTTGGTTATATCCAACCGTTAAGCTGGAATGAAATTATTTTTATTCTCTCGACAATATATTTTTGGTCTACCAAGACCTTTATAAATTGATTGAGTTATTTTATACATATTTAATGCAGAATTTTTATCTCTATTGTGAATTAAACTACAATTCTTGTTTTCACACAAGGTTAATCCCCAAACTTCAATAATTTTCATTTTATTTGTCATTTTATCTTTATGTTTTGGATTTTTTGATTCTCTTTTCAAAAATGTTCCACAATTACAACCACATACATTACATATTTTTGATGTTCTGAATTCATTAATCATGTAAACTTCATAACCATTATTTCTAAATATCTTCTTTATTCTTTTATTTATAATTGGTTCTTTACCTTTCATATTATGATCTCCTTTATCATAATCACCTAAAATAACAGTACATTCATCGGGTTTACCAAATTTATTTGAAAAGTTTTTTATCATTTTACTTTCTGATTTTTGAGTATTTGTGTATATATTAAATTTCAGTTTTCTAAATAACTTTTGTGAATAATGTTTAAATAATAATCTATTAACTTCATTCTTTTTTTTGCAGTATTCTATAAATTTATTAAAATCACATGTTTTGGAATTATAATTTGATAATTCTGTTTCAATTTCTTTTACTGTTTTTGAATCAATTTTAGTCTCTTTATTAATTTTATTTTGTAGTTTATTATATTTTTTATTTCTTGTTTCTAATCTTCTTTGATTTTGTGTATATCTAAATGTTATTATTTCTTCCTCTTCAATTACCTTTAATTTATCATTTGAATCTACAATTACTTTTTCTTTAATATTTTTTGAAACAGCATAAAAAATATCAGCCATATTAGGGTCTAGTGTTACAATTCTTTTATTTTTCATTTTACTGGTAATTTTAACATCTTCTATATATTTATCTCTTGAATCTAATTTTTCTTTTAATTCTTTTTGTATCTTTGAATTTGTTTCTACTGGTTTTCCATTTTTTGATTTTACCAATATTACAGAACTTCCAATACCATCTGTTTTTATCATGTAATTAAATTGATATCCTTTTCTTTTGAATTCTTTTTGGTTAATATTAAAATGTTTTGACCATAATTCTTTTTGATATTTTTCTACATTATTTAGATATTCTAATGAATTTTCTTCAATTATTAAGTTTATTAAACTACATGTATCCAAACACACATAACATGATTTAATACTTGTTCTTTGTGGTATCACTTGAAATAACTTAAATTTGTCTTTATCTTCTTTTATTCTTTCATTATTTAGTTTTTCTAATTCTTTATTTATATAAAACAATGATTTAATATAATCAGTAGGATTAGAACAAATATCATATTCAACAGAATTTTTAGTAAATATATTTTTTCTTAAAATTAATGGTTTATGTTTTTTTATCCAATCATGAAAAAAATCATCTGATTCAAATTTATTATCCACTTTTAATAGATCTTTTTTAACTTTTCTTAAATCAGAATAAATACTATTTTTAGCTTGATTTTTAGTTTCAGTGTCCCATTTTCTATCATTAATTTTGTGAATAATATTTTTTACCTCAAATGATTGATTAACAAATTTATTAACATAATCAACAAAATGTTCAGTAATATTATTTTTAATGTTTTTAACAATATCAATTGCTTCATAAGCCATAATAAAATTTAGTTTAGTGTCATTCATTATATCAATTTTGTCAATACATTGTTTATAATGTTGATTGTAAAAATCTTTTAATTTAATCAATAATAGTTTTGTTTCTTCTGATGGTGGTTTTCCTCTTGTATCATCCCTTATTGTAATTGTCTTAAAAACAGCCATAACAAATTTAGTATCAATTTTAGGAAATTCCTTATCATTATCATATAAATTTAAAAAATAAAGATTTATAAATTGACAAGCCTGTATTACAATTTTATTTACAATTTGAATAGTTAAATTAATTTTATTATTTAGTTCATCAGATTTAATAATATTCTTAAGAGGGGACTTATTAACAATCATAAATTCTAATTTTTCATTAATAATATCAATATTTGTTAAATCATCATCTTTAATTTTGACTTTTGGTTTTTCTTTCAAATTCATATAATATTAAAAGATAATAATTTTATTTTTAAATTAATTTAATTTTGAAAAATATAAAAATAAATCTATATATTTTTTGAAAAAATTAAAATTAATTCTTTATAGTTTATGTTAAAAATAAAAATAATATAAAAAAATATTGTTATTTTATATACAGAATGGAAGAAAATAAACCATTAGAAGATAATAACCAAAATGAATATAAATACATATGTGAAAAATGCGATTACAAATGTAATTTTATAAGTCAATGGAATAATCATATTAAAACAGAATTACATAAAACAGGAAAAAGAAAAACAAGAACAGATAAAAAAGAAGTTGGTAAATGTAAGAATTGTGATTATAATACAACAAATTATACAAACATGTTAAAACATATATTAAATAAACATGCAACAAAAGAAGAGAGAAAAGATAAATTTAAATATTATTGTGATTTATGTGATTTCGGGACTTTTTCAAAAGATACCATAGAAGTTCATAATAATTCTGAAAAACACAAGATATATAAATTAAGAATCCAAAAATAATTTTTTAATAAAAATTAGGCATTAAAAATCGGCATTTTAAATTTCAAAAGGTGTAAAGTATATAAAATGAGGTATAGTATATACACCGAATAAAAAAAAATATATAGGAAGATATTAGTAGTATAAAATGAAAAAAATAAATATTTGCACAAATAATTATACAAACAATTTGAATGATAATGGTAATACAAATTACAATGACAATTCAAGTCAATTATTTTTAATTGACAAAAACAAATCTAAAATGGAATCTAATATATTTTTTTATAGAGACGTTGGTTCTTTTGGGGTAGTAATATATGATGATAATAATATAATTTACAAAGTATTTGAAATAACAACAAGTCAGAATGAACAACTTAAAAATACGATTGAAAAAAATAATTTGGTTGAATTAATTATGTTAAAAAATTTTCCCAAATGTAAAAATATAATTCAATCTAATTTTACATATTATTATGATAATAATTATGATAAAAAACAAGGAATAAAAATAGGGGTTATTCAACCAACAATATATCAAAAGTGTCCTTGGATAATAAAAGATTCTAGTTTATTAATATTTAATAAATTAAAAATGTACAAAGGTAATTTATATTCGTTAATAAATAAAAATAATATATATTTTGTAAGAAAAAATTTTTTATTAATAGCAAAGCAGTTATTAAATGGTCTTGGACAATTACATTCATATGGATTAGTTCATGGTGATTTAAAGTCTTCGAATATACTATATAATTTTAGTTTGGAGTCAGAACAAGTTGTTTTGATTGATTTTGGAGGGGTTAAACCATCTGATACAAAAGAATATTTTAGAACATGTACATTAACATATAGATGTCCTGAAGATATATTATATGAAAGTGATGTAAATATTGTAAAATATAATAATTCTGGTTTTAAATCAGATATATGGAGTTTAGGAATAATATTTGCTGAAATGTTGCTTGGTTATAATCCGATAACATTAATTTATAGTGAATATAAGAAAAAGAATATATCTGATGATGAAATAGAATTAGAATTATCAAAAGAATTTCAAAAAGTAGAATGTTTAGATGTTGTAAAATTATTAAGAAATAGAATAAAAGAATTATCAGATTATCAAGAACAAAAATTATTTGATGAATTAATAAGATATGCAGAAGTTGTAAATAAAATGTTAATGGTTAATCCAGATTCACGAATAAGTTCTGTTCAAGAAGTATACAAAGAAATTGTTGATGATGAATTAGATATATATGAACCATCATACAATTATAATTATGAAAATTTGTTAACAGAAAATTTTTTAGATTTCAGAATATTATTTTATGAAAAAGTGATTAATTTGTATTTAAAGATATCATTTAATGTAGAATATGGTTTACCATTTTTAGTTGATTTATTAGATAGATTTTTTTCAAGATATAATAAGAATAATAAAATTGATGATATGAGAGAGTTGGAATTAGAAGCGATTGGTTTATCTATGGTTTATTTAACATTAATATGGTTTTTACCAGAATTACCATCATATACACAAATAGAGAAAAAGGTTAAATTTAGATATTTAACTTTTGAAATAATAAAAGATTATATATTACAAGTATTAGTATTTATGGATTATGATATATATAGACCATGGTTTAATTTATGTGAGACCAATGATTTCAAATTAATAGTATTAAATAATTTGAAAAATAAAATAACAGGATTAAGACCAGAATTTTATAGATAAATTTATATATCATTATCCTTAATCATATTTGTTTTACCAATATGATAAGAAATTTCTACAGGGAAAAAAATAAGACTAAATTTAAAATCTATTTTAATACCAAAATTTATTCTGTACAATATAAAATCAATAAATGGATGAGTAATCCATAATAAGAAGAAATATTTAGATATTGATTTTATATCTTTATATGAGTCAAATATTTTTTTTAACATAAAAATTTAATTGTTATTATAGGTTTAGAAAAAAGTTAAAGTATTTTTTTGAAGAATCCTATTTTTTTAAAATACAAATAAATAGAATTAAGTTGGTTAAATACTTTGTATTTACAATTACCATGAGACAATTTTCTAATTTTATCAATAGAATCATCAATTTTATCAAAAATATATACAATAGAATCAAAAATATCAATATATAATTGTAAAAATGATTCTTCAATATAATTTAATTTAATAAATTTTAATACTAAGAATATATCAATTATATCTTTAAAACTATTAAGTTTTATTACAAATGAATTTTGAAATTCATCATTAAATATATTATTATTTGAAATATTTGTAAGCATTATTTTAAATATTTCCTTTTTAGTTTTTGATTCAATAAATTTAAAAATTTCATCAAAAAATATATTTATGTCTTTGATATATTCTTTTATTTTATTACAAATATTAATAATTTCCTCTAAATCTGAATTTGATACATTTTTTATATATATTTTGTTAATGAATTTGAAAAGAGTTATTTTTAAAATAATCAGTTCTTTTTCCTCATTTAAATTACTAAAAATATCAATAGGTATAATATTATTAATATAAATTTGATAAAACTTTTTGTTCACATATATAATATCATTTTTAGAATTGGATATTGTATATTTAGTTTTATTATTATCAAAATCATATAATATTTTTATTTCCTTTAAATCCAAAGTTAGATTATCACAAGAAAAATATTTAAAATGGTCATTTGATAGAATAAATACTTTTTTATTTATTTTTTTTAAATAATAATATAAATACAAAATTAAATGGTCATCCTGTTCTCTTATGTCATTTTTTTTGTAATTAATATTTATATAAAAAATATAATCAGAGTTATTAAGTAATTGACCAATAGATAATTCATTTTTAGAATTAAAAATACAAATATTGTAATAAGATGAAAAATAATTATTAATTAATATATTTACAAGTTTAATTTTATCATTTAAACTAATATTTAATGAAGTATATGGTTCAATATATTTGGTAGATTGAGAAAATTCACTCATCGACATATTTTCATTTATTGTATCGGTATGTAGAGTATAGCCATTAATCCATGTGTCAAAGTAATTATTATATTCAGATTCAGTTAGATATTTTTTAAGTATATTTTGTATCCAAAAGGATTTTAATAAATTTTCACAATCAAATAAAATAATATTATCAATAGAATGTAAGTTAGGAAACTTTATATTATTAATGTTTTCAACAAGTTTTCTAGATATTTCTTCAGTATAATCCAAATTTATATATTTTACAAAGTTTTCTATATTAATTTTATCACATAAATTACTTTGAAAAACATATTCAATTTGTGGATTATTATTCTGTGTTGGGATTAGTGTTGTATCGATAATATCAGGGATAAATTTTATTTGTTTTTTTAATTGTGCAATTTGATAATATAGTTGATGATATTGAAAAAATAGTTCAGAATGAATTTTAAATAAATGTATATTATCTTTTTTTATTTTACTTATTTCTTTTTGAATTTCTTTATTAACTAATTTTGGATCATTAATTTCTAAATGATAAAACAAATCTATATTAAAAATTTTTTTATTTGATATTTTTTTCTTAAGTTTATGAATATCATCTAAAATTTTTTTTAATTTATAATTTGATATATTTTTAATTTCCCAAATATCTTTATCAAAAAAAATATCTAATTTATCTTGATGTTCTTGAATTTTTTTATTAATTTCCCTTAATTCAACAGATTTTAAAGAACTTGATGATTTGTTTGTTATATCTGATTTATCTGTTTGATTAGATTTATTAGATTTATTAGATTGATTAGATTTGTTAGATTTATTAGATTGATTAGATTTGTTAGATTTATTAGATTTGTTAGATTGATTAGATTCATTATATTCGATTAAACATGAATTTTCTTTATATAAATTCATACAATTGTTAATTAATTTAAATAGATAAAATTATCTATTTAAATATATAAAAATGAAGATTTGTTTGGAATACGTATGGATAGATGGTTATGAAAACACAAGGAGCAAACTTCAAGTAGTAGACAGTAATATATTTGGTGGAAATGACATACAAATTAGTTTACTTCCAGAATGGAATTTTGATGGTTCATCGACAGGTCAAGCGGAAGGTAAAGATTCAGATGTATTATTAAAACCTGTAAATTTTTATCCCAATCCATTTATAAATTGGTGTCCAGCATATTTGGTATTATGTGGTTGTTATAAAAAAGATGGTACCCCACATATAACAAATACAAGAGTAAAATTAGAAGAGACGTATTCCAAATGTGTTGATTCAAAACCATTATTTGGAATAGAACAAGAGTATGTGCTAAAAGAATATGTGTCAGAATCAAATTTAGAAATTAAACCGTACAGATGGATAACAATTGAAAATCCGAGAGCAGGTCCTCAAGGTCCATATTATTGTGGAGTAGGAGGGGATGTATGTTTAGGAAGACAAATATCTTTAAAACATTTAGAATACTGTATAAAAATGGGTTTAGAAATTTGTGGAACAAATGGTGAGGTAATGGCTTCTCAATGGGAATATCAGATAGGTCCTTTAGAGCCTGTAGAATTATCTGACCAATTATGGATAAGTAGATATGTTCTAGGAAGAGTAACAGAAGAATTTAATTGTATGTTTAGTTTAGAGCCAAAACCTTGTTTATCAGGTGATTGGAATGGTTCAGGAGGTCATACTAACTTTTCAACTAGTTTGATGAGAGAAGAAGGTGGAATAAAACATATAATAAATGCATGTGAAAAATTAGGATTTGTTCATAAAAAACATATGGAAGTATATGGTAAAAATAATGATATGAGATTAACAGGAAAACATGAAACTAGTTCAATTAATGATTTTTCATGGGGTATATCAGATAGAGGTAAAAGTATAAGAATACCACTTGGAGTTGCAAAGAAAGGTTATGGATATTTAGAGGATAGAAGACCCGCAGCAAATTTGGACCCTTATTTAGTAACTGAAATAATATTACGAACAGTTTGTTTAGATTAACTATTAGTAAAGAAAAAATTATTCTTCTGAAACATTAACAGACTCTACTGGTACATTTTCTTGATTATTTGCTAAAACATTTTCAGATTTATATTCTATTTTTAATTGATTATCTTTGGTATTTGTGTAACTAATTGATACACAAAACTTCTTTTTAAGTACATAAACAATAAATGAAATGACAGCACTCCATGCGATAAGTTTGATAATTTTTTGCATAATAGAACCACAATAAGAAGAACTAGAACTTGACCATGACGAACTAGAACAAGATGAACTAGATTTAGAGCAAGTAGAACTGGATTTAGAACAAGATGAACTAGATTTTGAACAAGATGAACTAGATTTTTTAACAGGAGAAAGTGAACAATCATTACAAGATGAACTTTCACCGTGATGAGAACGAGAATATTCATCAGTACCAATTCTAATTTTGATACACATAGAATCTAAAGTATTTGGTAATGTAAGAGTTACTCTTAAAAAACAACCATATGTAGTAACTGTAGCATTAATTAACATAGTTTTAATAGCGTCATATACAATTTGTTCAAATTGGTCATCAATAATAGATGATGAAGACGAGCAACTACTGTCAGATGAATTAATTTCGTAATAATAGTGGTATTTGCCACATTTTTTAATAGGAATATCAGTTTTACCAATATGAGTTACATCATTAATATGAATATTAGTGATTCTTGAAATTTTATTTTTAGCATTTATAACAAATTTAAATTTTGATGAAAAATAATTTGAATCCTTTTTACCAGCTGCTTTTGCTGTACAATGTACTTCTTTACCATATTTTTCTGAATTTACATCGAAATATTGAGTTGGATTACTTTGTGAGAATTCTAATTTTACAGATTTACAATTAGCCATAAGTTATATAAATAACTTATATAAAAAATTTAATTAGTTAGGGAAAAAATTATTTTCTTAAAGTTTCATAATTATCTATAAACCATTTGATAGTATTTTTAATTCCAATATCAATTTTTGTAAATTCAAAATTTATTAAAGACTGTAATTTTGAATTGTCCGCAGTTTTTTTATATTGACCATCTGATTTTGTACTATCCCAAACAATATTATCATAATCAAATTCTTTTGAAATTATTGATACAATATCTTTAATTGATATTTCATCAGATTCATTTACAGAAAGAATGATAGGTTCTATATCATTATATTTTTCTAATACAAACATAATTAATTTTGCCAAATCTTCTGAATATATAAATTGTCTAAGTGGAGCACCAGTTCCACTAACAACAAATGATTCTGAATTTTCTTTTGCTAAATAACATTTATGAATTAGTGCAGGTATAACATGTGAATCTTCTAGATTAAAATTATCGTTTTGTCCGTAAATATTTGTTGGAATTATACAAACGAAATTATCACCATATTGTTCCCTATATGCTCTACATTGTATTTCAAGTATTCTTTTAGCATAAGCATATGCATCATTAGAGAAATGCGGTGGTCCTAAATGTAACATAGATTCGTTAATAGGATATGTTGTTTTATCAGGAAAAATACAAGTACTAAGACAACCAATTAGTTTTTTTACTTTAATAATATGTGAAGCCTTTAATACATTTGAATTAATAGTTAAATTTTTTTCCAACATATCAACTTTATATTTCATATTTTTAAAAAGTCCTCCAACATTAGCAGCCAAATGGATAACATAATCTGGTTTAACTTCTTGAAAATATTTTAAAGTTTCTTCCCAATCTGTTAAATCACACTGTTTACTTGATAAAAAAATAAATTCAAAATGTGGATAATCATGTGAAATTGTTTTTATAGCAGAACCAACTAGACCGGTTCCACCTGTAACTAAAACTTTCATTTTCATTAATTTATCTATGAAAATTATTATAGTCAACTATATAAATTATTTTAATATTAGGAAGCATTAAAAACAATAAATGATATTAAATAAGATAAAAATACACGTTTATATTTTTAATATAAAATATATGAATAATTTATAATGAAAAACTGTATATTTATAAGTGTATTTACAACAGTAAATTATGTTAAAATGTTATATATGTTGTTGGAAAGTTTATATATATTTGGTAATCTTAATGACAACATAGATATATTAATATATACAACAACAGAATATATGAATATGATAAAACAAAGTAATTTATATTGTAAAAATATGGTATTTGAAATTAACGACAATTATAATGATGTTGATTCCGCATGTAAAGCAAGATTAGATTTATTTGATTTAGAATCAGTTAAATTATATGAAAAAATATTATATTTAGATACAGATATTTTGGTTAAAAAATATATTAATAAATTATTTGAATTAGTTGAGAAAGAAATATTATATGTATTAGAAGAAGGATTTATAGACCATCCTAATGATTCATGGGGTTATACTTTATTTGGAGACGAAGTTCATAAATATGAAGATAAATCAGGATTTACAAGTGGAATTCTGTTGTTTAAAAATTGTGAAACAATAAAAAATCTATTTGTAAATATTAAAGAAGATATAATAAGACGTCCTTATAATTTTACTTGTTTTGACCAACCTTATTTTATATACAACGCATTTAAATATGGATTATATGATAATAAAATATTAAAATCATATACTGCTAATCATAATTATGATGGTTTTAATGATATTATAGTACATCATTTTCCAGGTGCAGCAGGATATCCATTTGATAAATTAAAAATAATGGATGGTTTTCTATATTATTTAAAGGGATTTGTAATAGAACAAAATATAAATATAACAAAGAATTATATAATAAATAATTTATTACCAATAATTTATAATTGCAATGAACCATTAGAAGGAAATATTTTTATGTTAAATAGAACAACTGATTTTACAGATATGTATATAAACAAAGTAAAAAATCTATGTAGTTTTGTTTTAAATCCCAATGTTAAAAATATAATGGAGATAGGTTTTAATTCAGGATTTTCTACTTTGTTGATGTTGATATCTAATCCTAGTTTGAAAATAACATGTTATGATTTGGGAAATCACAGTTACACAATTCCATGTTTTCAAAAAATAAAGGAAACATTTGGTGATAGAATTAATTTGATTATTGGGGATAGTAGAGAAACTTTATTAAATGATGTGGAAAAATATGATTTAATCCATATAGATGGTGGTCATGAATTAGAAGTAGCAGAAAGTGATATAAAACAATCACATAGATTAAGTAGAATTGGTTCTGTTTTAATATTTGATGATTATGATTTGGAACATTTAAAACATCTATGGGATTTTTATATAAATATGTATAATTTAAAAGAGCCAGATTTATTGATTTATAAAAATAATAATCATGATATTAAAGTTAGAACATAAGATTAAATTGTGAAAAATATATTATTTAGTGTAATAAATAAATCTTTATAAAAAATGATTACTTTATACTTGATATATCCAACATAATCAATGAAAATAGGATTTATATATGCTGGTAGATTAGGAAATGTAATATTTAGATATTTTGCTTATGTAATTTTAAGTATAAAATATGGGGCAGAATATGGTGAATATGATATGAAAGATGGATTATGTTTTAGTGATAAAAATTTTTTAGATTTTATAAAATGTGATTTAAATAATGGAACATATGTAATGGATATTGAAAAAAATTATGATTTAAAAGGATATTTTCAACATGATTTAATATATGTAAAATATAAAAATCAGATAATAGAACATATCATGAATAATCCTAATGAAGAATTGATTACCGACAGAAAGTCTGTATTTAAATCAATAAATTTAATTGAACATCCTGATCCCAAAAAAATATATAAAATAGTAGTACACATAAGACTAGAAGATTTTTGTGAAGTAGGATGGGTAATTCATCCTCTATGTTTAAAAAATGTTTTAGAAAATTATAAAAACGAGCAAATATGTTTTGTAATGTCAAAAATAAATAATGAATTAGAACAGAAATATATTGAATTTTTTCTAAAAGATTTTGATATTGTGATAGAATCAAATGATGTGATAACAGATTATCATATAATGAAAAATGCAGAGATATTAGTATGTTCGATGTCTACATTATCATGGTGTTCAGTTTTATTATCAGAAACAATAAAAAAAGTATACTATCCAGAACATGATTTATATTTAAACTCACATACCACTTATAAAAAACCAATTGAAGACACTGTTGTATTTGATACAATATTATGTGATAGAAATGAATTGGAATATTTTTTTGATAATTATAATTAATTATAATCTATTGAAATCATCTTCATATCTTATAATATCGTCTTCACCAAGATATGAACCAAATTTAATTTCGATAATTTCTAAATTTTAGTAATAAAAAATTCATAAAAATTTTTATTTAAAATAATATTAGTTAAATTAATATTATGAAAGTAGCATTTATTACAGGTATTACTGGACAAGATGGGTCTTATTTAACAGAATTACTTTTAGAATTAGGATATAAAGTTCATGGGTTAATTCGTCGTGCATCTACAATAAACACTCAAAGAATTGAGCATATATTTTCCAATCCTAATTTAAAATTACATTATGGGGATGTAACTGATGGAACATGTTTATTTATGTGTTTGGCAAATATTAAGGAAAAATATCCCGAAATGACCAGATTAGAAGTTTATAATTTAGCAGCTCAATCTCATGTAAAAGTATCATTTGAAATGCCAGAATATACAGCAGACGCAGATGCATTTGGTACACTTAAACTTTTAGAGGCAATTAGAGCGAATAAAATCGAATCAATTACTAGATTTTATCAAGCATCTACATCAGAACTATATGGAAAAGTAGCAGAAGTACCTCAAAAAGAGACAACACCTTTTCATCCAAGAAGTCCATATGGAGTTGCAAAACTTTATGCATTTTGGATTACAAAAAATTACCGTGAAGCATATGGGATGTTTTGTTGCAACGGTGTACTTTTTAATCACGAGGGCCCAAGACGTGGTCATAATTTTGTGACAAGAAAAATTACAATTGGACTTGGTAAGATATTGAAAGGGGAAACAGACCGTTTAATCATGGGTAATATTGATAGTTTAAGAGATTGGGGATATGCAAAAGATTATGTAGAAGGAATGTGGAGAATTTTACAAGCAAGTAATCCTG
>JACCDO012086257.1_pt1 | contig 16062 bp, 4 predicted proteins | sample 7446101 | NCBI WGS metagenome assembly JACCDO01 (sample SAMN15323440, study PRJNA562643) | freshwater metagenome | isolation source: river surface water | place: USA:Blue River Watershed | collected 2017-08-16
CTGGTGCTGGTGCTGGTGCTGGTGCTGGTGCTGGTGCTGGTACCGCTTCTACAGGAGAATTCTCTTCTTCAGACTCGTTAGAACCTGAAGAACTGTTTTCAGCTGGAGGTGGGGCAGCTGGAGGTGGGGCAGCCGCAGCTCCTTTACGAACCAAACGGCGAATTCCAAACTTGATTTTTTGCTGTAAAACATTGTCTGGAAAGAAATCAGACGGAATCGCATCAGAATCATCTATTAAGACTTTTACTATCGCTGGACCTTCCTCATAGTCTGGTACAAGAACATGAACAGAAAATAGTTGAGATGCTGTAATCATGCTACTGGCTCCCTGTGCGAAAATAGGATCCTGGCCAATCATAATCTGTAAAACCGGCTTCTTTAGTATAGACGCAAGGACTGATATATTGGCGTCATCTACTTTATCAGTTGATATATTTTGATCCTTAACACCATAATAGTCCAACAAAGCTTTTGCTTTATTCGGTTCATCTGCCGCACCAACCAAGTGGAGTCCAAGACGCTGTCCCACTCCTGGCTTGAAAAACGCAGCAAGTTTTTCAGGCAATGGGCGCATATGAATCGCAGAAAAGAGCTCCTCTTGTTCCTCTTGTGACTCTTCCTTGCGACTAAACTCTTCCCAATACTGCGGCTCTTCTTTATAACTCTTTTCAGTTCCAGCCAAGAGCAATTCATACCACGCGGGTACATTTTCAGGAATAATCCATTGACTTCCAATATGTATATTGGTCATAGGAACTTGAACACGTTTAATCTTACGATTCATCAACTCATAGCGACGTGCTGGAATACGCAATAGCTCATCAAATAAGCGCAATGTGAAATACCGAACGGCACTCTGACCTGTTTCATCTTTGGAACTAGAAGAATCTTCACTATTGGAAGACTCGTCATCATCATTCTCCTCAGTTTTTTGCGTGTAGTTTAATAAACGAGGTGTGTGAATTTTACATTTGGGTGTACCACCCTCTACCCATTTGCACGTAGTTCCGCACTTACTGGGATCATTTTCAATAGCAATACAATCCTTTCTCAACAAAATAGTCCCAACTTCATAAGGCTCATCATCAGGATAAAACATCTTCTCAATTTCTGCTGAAAACTCAATCTCCAAGCGACGCATCTTTTCAAAATTCGGCAAATCAGACCGTTCAAGTAAATCTTCTACATATTGGCGCATTTCGCCACCATTTGTAGTTGTCGCAATCCAATTGCTAAAGGATAGGCGCAATTGTTGATAAATATCATCTACTTGCTGTTTTTTCATCAAAAAAGCAGTTTCTTGAAGTGTCTCTTGCTCCTTGGTACTCATCATAATTCTGCGATTAATAATATATTCAAAAATCCAGCTCTTCTTACCAACAATGTCAATCTTAGCCGCTGGAATGTCTGAATCTCCAGCAGCCGCTCCTGACCAAACTGGAAGTGTAATCTTCACATTTGCTTCTGGAGCACCAAGGCGGAATCCAAATACGCGACGTTCGCCCTTTAAGAATTTATCAATTACATACACATCACTCTGTTCTGCCAACCGCATCCCCTGTGGACTGCTGTAAAACTGCTGAACCGCATTCGCCGTGGCTAGAGGGATACTTTGAACACCAAGATAAATCGTCAAATCTCTGTTTTTAAAGATATTGCCATCATCTGAAACTGGAATTATAACTTGGCGAGATGTTGACTTTTTATCTGGATTTGCTGAAATTGTAATTCCAACTAGATGATTGTATGTATCACGGACAAACCCAGTTGGCTCAAGTGGTCTAATTATATCAAAGACGCGCGACACTGGAAGAAGATAGCGCGTATCTGTACTGCGCTGTAAAGTATACGCTCCACGATACGCTGAGCGACATTGTGTAATAAACTCCAAGTATCTCTCACGCACAGTCGCTGGAAAAGTCCGTTGCGTCAATTGATGTTGTGTAATCTGATAATAGGCTTCCTTGTGATGAAATGTAGCTGTCTTATCAGAGAGTTTATCAACATATACTATAGGTTCCCAAATACCATCGCCATTTGTTGTCAAAAATGTAATTGCGTTATTCGCATAGCGATTTACATCCATTCCCATGATTGGACATTTAACCTTAATATCTGCAGTAGGATTACGAGGATCTTCTGTATATTCTATTGCAATAATATTCAATCCTATATCACGCCCTTTTGCTGGAAAAATCAAGTTTGGCTCTGCAAGCGCATGTACGAAATGGCGAAGTTGTTTGGGTGTAGTCGTATCTGTGATATACTCTATAAATCGGTCATAACTGCGTTTCAAACGCTTTAATTCTGGTTCAGTTCCTGGGCGGAACGTTCCAAGATTATCACCAGCCCAGCTAGCAATTTCATCATTTGAAACGACTTTTTCAGTCGGTTTGAAGAATTCATTGACTAGATTGCCAAAGTTGAGTGCAGAAAATATACGAGGTGTAATGGCATTCTTAAAGAGTTGTGCAACCTCTGCTGGCGTATTTACATTAAGAGCGGGGGCGAGCGCTGCAAATAGACTTGTAGCCTTTGATGTGATTTTATTAAAGACACCTATGCGATAAAATCCGTGTGCATTCGGCTTGAATTCTTGCTTGATTGACGTGCGAACAACTTGCTGTGTAGAATCTTGGCCGAAATATTTATCTAGCGCAATACAAGGAATTCCGATTTTTCCAGGCTCTAGTGGATATTTTTCACTCCCCAATACATATTGTGTACTAAATTTAAGAGTTAGGAGTTCATAATTTACAATCTGCTGCACACGTTGCTGCAAAGCTGACTGAACTTCGGCATAGCGCTCTGATTCCTCTTCCTCTTCCTCTTCTTCAGCTTTCTGTGTAGCAGTCGGCCCCTTTTTCATTGCAGCATAAATATCTGAAAACCGAGGGTCTGAGGATGGAATATGCGTTTCCCTCACAAAACAACAGGGTAATACATAACCATCAGGATGTTTTGCTATATCAGGTAATCCTATAAATTCCTGGGGTTTTGTTGTGTTTGTCTTATTTTTACGAATGAATACAGTCTGACCCTCAGCTGGACGCGATTCATCTGTAATTCTAGTTCCGTGGCAAAAAGGGCAACTAGGGTTTGGTTTATCATTACCTTCACGATCCTTATTACTATTCCAATCACTCTTAAGAATTGGCAAACGGTCACGCAAGCAAAAGATATGTGCACACATAAAATATAGCAAATTTGTTGGGTCTGAACCATAACGAAGTATATTAAAGTGTTCTATGGCCCCTTTTGCTCTTGTTGCCTCTGGCGTATCACGTGTACCAGGAACACCATATAGGATAAAACTAACACGACCCTGTGCCTCGTCAGGAGCATATATTGCGCGCATATCTTCATATTGACTTTGATTATATACTGATGGTTGACGATGATCATTCGCAGCACATTGTTTCGTATACGGTTTTATTTTGGAACCTTTTGGTGCCTCAAATCCAAACAACTTCTCATCCATCTTTTTCAATTGAGTAATAAACCATTGGTGCGCGACTATTTTTTCAGTTGTTTTATTTTCAGCTGCGACTGGCTTGGCAGCGGGTGCTGGTGCCAGAGCCAATGGACGAGGTGCTGCTGCTGTGCCAGCCGCCTCATCACCTTCTTCATCCTCTTCATCTTCAAGTGCCATAATCGCTGTGCCCTTTGATGGCCCTGTACCACGTCCTAATGCGGTATTCTCCTCTTCTCGCTCTTCTTCTTCCACTGCATTTGCTGCTGCCTCAACCTCTTTCGCAGCCTCGGCAGATTCGTCCAATTCTCCATTCAAGGCATATTCCCAATCCTCATCCTTCAAATAAAATACACAGCTCAAAGCGGTTGTTACACGGCGAATATCTTCAGTTGTAATGGCACGAGCATTGTAGAGCTGAATAGAATATGTATTCATACTTGTCGTATAGATCGCAATATCTATTCCTGGATTTGACAAGGCCAAGAACTCCTTAGAATCACCATCTATCATAGAATACTCGGTCTTTTCTTGGATATATTTTGTTATATGTGCGAGTGCCTCATCGTATGGTATACCAAATTCATTGCTCAAATCCGTAGCAAACTTGCTAACATCTTGTGTTACTTGACGACTGAATTTATATGATATATAGGCTGCAATTCGGTCTTCTGTTGCAAAATTACTAACACCCTTATAACGAAGCGCCAAGATAGGTTGTTTCTTCTTTTCATCTGCTGGATGAATAATTGACTGAAATATAGTATTTATCGTCGCAATACGTTCTGTAATTTTCTTTACAAAGTCCTTTGATCTTGTATCTGATATCCGTAATTCTATTGTTATATTTGCGCGACCAAGTTTTAGTTCATCCAAACGTAAGAAGGGCATGCCTTCAACTGCTTGAACAATCGCAGTACCAAGTCGCAACAGATCTTTGCGCATATCTAAATTACGCATATTACGTGACGGTTGAACTGTAAAATCTGCTGTTCCATCTTCACCTACACGCAACGTTCCATACAAGGCTGAAATTCCATACTCTTCTTTACGCACCTCAACTTTAGAAAACAAGAAGGATTCATTACTAATCGGTGGAAGTTCCTTGACCCATGTACCCAAAAGAGCAGAATCACTCACCTTGGGAAGGGCAAGAGGATTTGGTTGGTATAATTTTGTAATAGGTGTTGTATTGGGTGTAAGAAGACGCATATAGGGGCGAGAATCCGTCACCTCTGCTTGAAAAAAAACAGTATCAATCCCGTCAATTTCATTCGTCTTGGGTTTTGCCCATTGAAACGACAAGTAATTTACATTTGATGTGCGAAGTTCCTTGAATTCAGTGCGCTGTTCAAGAAGTAAATCTAGAGCACCCACTTGTTTTAGTTTTGCTTGAATATACGTCTCAATACGCTCGGCCTGTATTAAATCTTGCTGTGTCATATCACCCGTTATTTGCGGATTTTCCAGCGAGGGAAAATAGGGGTAAAAAATACCATACCAATTCAGATCTGATATAGCTGCTTGAACTCCAGGTACAGCCGAACGGAATAAACTGAGCAGATAACGATACGAAAAACAGTGAAGTTCTGGTAGTTCTCCCCCGTAGCGACGGAGCAATCCATCTTCAAGTGTGACACGGCCACGAGGAAAATAGCCAAGGGGCTTTTTATCTCCGTTGCTTTCAACAAATTCAGGCTGTATTTTGCGTGTTCTAAAAACTACAGTTGGATCTGGTAGCCGAATTTCAGCCGATTCAGTTGGTTGCTGGAAAAATCCGGTCGCAGATACAAATGTGTCATCGTCTTCCTTTATTCCGAGAAATGTATATTTAGGAAATAAGAGTGGAGATTTATCTTCTTGTACCCAGAGGGCTCTCTGAAGATCTTCAATTGTATGGAAGGGTGCAAGACCATTTACAGTTACAGTACGCTCGTCTTGACCATCGTGAACAATAATAGAGACTGACGGGAGTCCTTCAGTAAAACTGTCAAGAGGGGGTGGCGATTCCAGAGATTCAATTAATTCTACGAGTTGCGGGGGTATGCCCTCTTCCATCCTATTTGGACTCGTTCAAAAATAGGGTTCATTTGAGCGATAAATTGGAGTTTGTCGCTCAAATGCGTGGAATACAATACTACTAAAGTACGAGCCTACTTGAAAAGATTCGTTATTTTTCCTATTTTAAAATCCGTGCCGTCCTGTTTTTCATTATCTTTGGATGGATCATAGCGAGGAGAATCTGTGATGGTTACACCACAATACATGACTGGATGGCTCTTGAAATCAGTTGGCGTGTACAAATTTCTGGATTCAGCTTCGCGGAGCAGCCAGCCGAAATTGTTCCAAAACTCTGGCTCGTGTCCAATACTCTCCGTAATCATATGCGCCATTTCATGAAGTGCTACGAACATCATAATATTTGTATTGACAAGCTGTTCCGAAGCGTCGCGCTGTCTCAAACAAAAATGTACAGATTCGCCCTTGTTTACACTATAGGATGTATGTTCGGCATCAGGGGTGGACTCCAAGAAACGATTGGGATCTGCCTTGAAATTCTGTTGGAGGCGTATAACTTGCGGCTTGTGTGGGAAGGCTTGTAAAAGACTATCGGTAAGCGTCGCGAGTTTCATGCGAAGTGTCGCGAGCAAATCAGCTGCGCGCTGCTTATCCGGGAGGTCACGAACACGATATTCACGCCCATCTATTGAACTTTTCTGTGTGACTGTTGGATATGAAGAGCCCGAGCCAATAATGTTTTTTACAGATGACCATATTTGGGCCAGCGCCGACGAATCGGATGATGAAGCCATTATTTGCTTCTCTCTAATCAGAAGACGACTGTTTGAAAATGCGGTCAAGTGTACGTATGTATCACATTCTTGAGAGTATCCAATACGGATTGCTATATATGATAGCAGCGTTTATAGGTGGTGTCAGTCTTGATTTTGTATTTCCTCATTTTACAGAAGAGATTGAAACGTGGGAACTTGTTCGTCAAACCGCGTATCAATGCTTGCTCTTGATTCTTGTAGTGTACTTTACACGATATGTGATTAAGAAGATTCCGATTTTATTTCCAGTAAAAGCGGGATCGTCATTTATACCCTACACAACTCCAGAATTTAATGGTGAGATGATGATGGGTTTGATTTTCTTGGGCAGTCAGCTCAACTTGATTCAGAAGATTGATTTAATTTCTAAGCGACTTTATACATATTACTATTCAACAGAGCGCGGCGTCAAAGATGATAAGGTCGCTTTACAAGGAAAGGTTCGGCAAAAGATTGCCGAGTCTAAGAAAGCGTAACACGGCCATCTGAGGGATATGAGCAAAAGAAGGTTACATTGGACAAATTCGTACTCACAAACCCCATTGTTTTTACGGTACTATTATATCCATCATAAAGTGTGTAAACACTTGATAATGTATTCGCACCTGTATACACTGAATTTGTAGAAAGATTGATTCCAAAGTTTACAACTGGTTGAAATGTTCCAGATACCTGGACTAATGCATTCGCGTTACTAGAGGCAAAATTTCCTCCAATAGATACTTGACCAACCCATGAATTGGATGGTGTTCCTGTTAACTTTGTTACAAAAAGTCCATACGCATTTGATACATTTGTTTGGCGTTGGAAATCAACTGAGGAATTTCCAAAATCAGAAACTGTAAAATAATTACGATAGATTCCTGATACAATCGGTATATCATTACTGTCTAGAGCCATATAATTTGGTTGAAAATTTGTAGAAGTAATACCACCAAAGGTACTATGTTTAAATGTTGCCATAGATATTGTGCTCATACTAGATGTAAATTTGACGAGCAAACCAAACCCGTCACTTCCTAAACTATTGGTTGAGAGATTTGGGGTTATAATATCATTACTTCCAAACACTCCAACAGGCACTGTAGCAGTTGCAGAAATATTTGTTGCACAATTCTCAAGAATATAAAGTTGATTTGATCTATCTACTGCGCATTGAATTGGAACAATTGTAGCTTGTGGAAGTGGTGTACTAAGATAGTTTATAATTGCGAAGGACGCATTTGACCCATCCTCTGTGATTTTTACAGCATAGGTCGCCGCAACTGAACTTATATTTGAATTTCCTGGAAGAGCAGTTGTATATAATGTTGTATTATTGCGATTAATTATATCAAATGATCCTCTACTGTATGCGCCAACAAGACATAGATTTTCATCTCTGTCAAAAAATGTCTTTAGATATTGGGGTGTTGTTTGATTATTACCATTGTTAAAATTAATTGTAAAGTTTGTATTTGCGTTTGAAGCCGTCGTATTTGTCCCTTTGAACAATGTAACCCATAATGGTGTTCCTGTATTTGTATATTTTGCTGTATATAGATTATTATACCCAAGTGTCACTGTTGATATAAATGTTGTGTCATTTGAAGCACATACAAATAAGGGCACTGTCGTATTTCCAGGAGTACCAAATTCTGAAAATCCAGTTAAATAAATATTATCATTAGAATCAATATTTATATTCATAGGTATATCATTTTTACTTAATGTATTTAATGATGAGGAATAAATTGGCGCACGCCAAGATAATGAAGCAATACCACTACTACAGAACCGAATCAGAGCAGTTTCAGAATTTCCAATATTTAAACTGGATGTAAATGGCAAGGCAGATCCTATCACAGCGTCATCACTTCCATATACTGTACAATTCTGTTCACGATACCGTACAGCAGAAATGATTTGATTGTATTTATTTAGACGCAATTGGTTAATTTGTATACCTTGTACTTGACCCGTCACTAAAATATATCCTCTCCAAGAGTTTGTAAAAAGTCCATTGCTAGCATATTTTATAAATATAGTATTTATAACCGATGTCCCTCCAGCAATGCCTGCGGTTATACTAATACCAGAACCGATTGTACTTTGATTTTGATCAAAGACTGTTACTGTTTGTATTGATCCTAATGCGTTTGTAGCAATTGCTTGAACAATTATATTATTCTCAGAATCAAAAATAAGATTTATAATTCGCACACCATGTGCTGAATTTGCTATATTTCCACTCAGGGTTATTCTAGTGACCCATGTATTTGGATCATTTACACCAGACCATACCCCTGTAGATGAAAATTTAATGATATATAGATTTCCGTTTAGTGAGTTTGATGAAGATGTAAGTGCCGCGATTGTTGCCCCTGTTTTATCAAATACGGTTACATTTCCACCAAGTACATATGGTAGAATAAAATTACCATTAGAATCAAATTTAATTGTATAATAAATTGTAGAACCAAAAGGGGTACCTGTGAAACTTAATCTCGCTATCCATAGATTAGAATAGCCATCTGCCGATATATAAACAATCATTAAACTGGATGATGCTGTTGCGGCAGACAATGTTTGGACTGCGATACCATACCGATTGTATAATGTAACAGGAGCGGTTGAATCACGTACAGAACATACTACTGCTTGATTTCCATTCGCATCTACACCTGATATAGAAGCAAAAATAACGGCATTTGTTATAAAACAGCCATATACACGACCATATGTTAAAGTGTCAGAAGGAGCAGACCATCCTGGTGTTGTGAATGCTCTTACATTAAAATTGTAGGCACGATCTGGATTAATATTGGTAATCACCGCAGTTGATATTCTGGAGTACTGAACATTCTGAAGAATGTCTGATGCGTTTGATTGAGCCAAGGGAATACCTTGTGCCAAATAATATTGTAGCGTATTTGGTGTCACAGGAGCAGTCCAATTCATAGAAAGTGTACTAGGTGTTATAAATTGACCGCCTATTGATGTCGGAGGTCCTGATGGAGATCCAGCTTCCCATGGAGGGTAATAGGCTGGATCACTTTCAGCTGCGCCATTCAATGCAGAAATCTGGAATTGATAAAAAACATTGTTGGAGGGGACTGGAAAATATGCGTAACGTTCAGCAGAGGCAGAATAATAGGCATCAATTGATAGCGCGGAACATTGTATTCTGTATTGTGTTACTGTACCTGTACGAGGCGGATCCCACCAAAACTCAAGCAAGTTTGGGGTGCCTCGTGGAATCGTATTTGAAATCACAGGGGGTGATGGAGCTGACATCGGGCGTTCTATTTTTATTATAAAAAATATTTTAGTAATATTTATTAAGAATAAATATTATCAACTATTTAATAATGATTCTAGTATTACAAAAATAGTTATATTATTTAATAATAGTTTCCATTTGGCTGATATCCATTAAAATACATTACATTTGAACCACGTGTATCTGTAAGATTACCAAGTTGAATAATAGGTGTATCATTGCGGTCATACAAGTATACAACACTTGCAGATGCATACGCACTTGTATAAATACGATTTGTAGAAGGATTGATACTAAAATATCCAGCATATAATCCATATGGTATTCCACTAGCTGGCCAATGGCTAGTATTAATTTCTGAACCTAGATTATTTCCAACCTGTGTAACCCATGATGTTGGAATATTTCCTGTTGTTTTTCCAAGAAACATCGCTGTACCTACAGTACTGATAGCCTTAATAATAGTGGATGACTGTACAGTTGATGTATACCAATTATACATTATAGCTCTACTCTGACGTAATGTTCCGCTAGTAGTCGCATAACGTCCTGTAATTACTATATTATTATCTGTATCAACATCTAAATATTCTGTTATACATGTGGTTGGTGATGATGTAGTGCATATAGTCATAACCGAAACAGAAGCTAATAAGGGATCATATCTCATAATTCCAATACCAGCTGTATTTATAGTTGATATCATTCCTTGGGGTACAATCGCGGTTGTTGACATATTATTATTTACAAAATACTGTGTTATTGTAGAAAAATTTAATCCTGATGCTATAATATGATTTGAATTATCAATTGTAAGTGAATATGTGTTTAAACTAAGAGGTATATTAGCATTAACTCTTTGTTGTGCTACCCATCCATTTACTGCAGTATTTGTACTTAACTTTGCAATAAATGAATTTACGCCATTTGATGCTACCGGTCTACCCGTTTGTCCTATTACTTGACCATTTGCATTAATAAACCTAAATCCAGCGTTTCTATAAACACCGTATAAAACCAAATTATCTTGTTTATCTAATGTTGTAAATAATAATTGCGATGTTGTAGCTTGTCCACCAAACGTAGCTGCAGTATTAAAGAATGTTGTTCCTGGCGAAGTTGTAATTGGCGAACTAACACTCCCTTGTAATAAAGAAAGCCATATTGGAGAACCTGAATTTGTATATTTCATCATACAAATATTATTGTATGTTACATTAGTTGATATAAATGACGAATTTGTAGAACCACATGCAAAATATTGCATATTTGTTGAAAGGCCTTCACTATACACCGTATAAATAATATCATCTGTGGAAGTAATATGTACACTTCGTGGCGTTTCAAGTTTAGAAAGACCAAGAGTAGATGAAAATTGTGCGGCTCTCCATGATGTTGCAGCCTGCCCACTACTACAGAAGCGAATTAAGCATGATTCTGTAAATGAACTGGCATTTCCCATTGTTGAACTGAATGGTAGAATTTCACCAATACGTATATCATCACTACCAAATACAGATATAGAACTTCTGTATGCAATTGCTGCTATAACTTGGCCATATTTATTTACTTTGAATGCTTGTGAAAATGGAATCACAGCATTATTTGCTTCTATATAGGCTCTCCAAGAATTTCCACCGGTTCCTGTAGCAGCACCGTCTGATCTGTATTTTACAATCATAGTTGTAATATTAAAACTAGGAATTGTAATAGACCCAATTTGTGTTCCAGTTTTATCATATACGGTAAGTGTTCTAAGTGAAGCACTATTATTGTTACATCTTAGACTTGCTATAATATTATTATTATTATCAAGACTAAATCCAGTACATCCTACATACATAACTGGAGAACCGGTCTCTATATGTGAAATCCATGTATTTGGATCGGATGAATTACCTGACCAAATACCAGTGGGTGATATTTTTACTGTAATATAAATAGTAGTACTTGAAGCATATGGTATTGTTCTTATAATTGTATTATGTTTATCTCTAAATATTATACTTGTAGAAGAAGATACATATCCACCTCGTGTCATAATTAAGTTTCCCTCTGAGTCAACTAGTGATGTCATTTTTTGTGAATTATTTAATACAAAAGTAGTATCATTATATGAGGATGCTTGTATACCCGTTATTGTAGCCATCCATAAATTGGAAAATCCATCTGCCGAAACATACACGATGATTCCAACATTCGCCCCACCTGAAACTGTCTGAACTAAAGTACCAAACCGATTGTATAATTTAACACTAGCGGCATTGTCAGCTGCTATAACAATTGCCCACTGATTTCCTTGCGAATCTATAATTGGATATGGAGTGCCAACTACATTTGTAACATAGCATCCATATAATGTATTTTGTGATACAATTGAGGACGCAGTACCTTGCGCCGACCAACCTGGACTTGTAAAAGACCGTACATTAAATGAATAACTGCGATTATTAAAATTCACTGGCATATTTATAGAAGACTGAGTGGATAGGATAGTTTGTATAACATAATCATTTGAACTTTGAGTATCACTAGGGACACCAGTTACCCATCCATATTGAATATCAAGTGGTGTTGTAGGCTGCGTCCATGTGACTAATGCATTCGTATTATTTAAAGCTGTAGCAGTAACATTTGTCGGAGGTCCTGATATGATACCTGGCTGTGCGGGTATAAAATAGGCGGGGTCACTATATCCATTGTTATTACGAGCTTGAATTTGAAATTGATAGGTTGTACCGTCCGTTAAACCTGTGAATTGATATGTGCTTGTTGTTGATGAAACGGTTACATCAATTGCGGCTGCTATACATTGAAGCCTGTATTCAGTTACCGGTCCAGTCGCGGGCGGATCCCACCAAAACTGTAACGTCGTCGGCCGTGCCTTGGGAACCGAATTCAAAATAGGTGGGGACGGCAGGGACATATGTTCTACTTTTCACACAAAAAAGAATAAACGTTTATAAATGCCGCAGGGGACAGAAGTTTATATTAATACTTTACAAATATTAATATAAATAGTATAGAAATGCTATAATAAACGTATTATTTATACGGATTCATATGAACCACCGAATTGTAAGGTATCACTTGTGCCCCAAGTGAAAGGCGTTGTATTATTCACAGCTGCACTACCTGTTGGACCTTTATCCCACACTGGAACAATATAGGATGTACTGCCCGCATAGGTTGTATATGCTGTTCCTTGATACCATGCACTACCATCATCTAAGAAAACTGCTGGCAAAATCGCAGAATTAGCATCATAGGCATCCACCGGTAAAGTAAACTGCCAACGACCAGTTCCAGTGTCTGTTGTAGATCCTATAACTAATTTTACATTTACAAAGAGTGTTTTTCCAATCTGTTTATAACGCCCTGTAAGTGAACCGTTATTTAATGTTGGCGCTGTTCCATCTGTTGTCCACGTTGGTGTATACGTTGACCACGCCAATGTATCTGAGGCTGCTGGGCCTGTTGGACCCGTATCACCAGATACACCCTGTAAACCAGGAGGTCCAAGAGAACCTGTCGGCCCAGTTGCCCCTGTCGGTCCAATTGGCCCTGTCACTCCAGTGGCTCCAGTAGCACCTGTTGACCCTGTTGTTCCTGTTGGTCCCGTTGTACCTGAATTGCCTTGGATACCTGGAGGGCCAATTGGTCCCGTATCACCAGCTGGTCCTGCTGATCCTGCTGGGCCTGCTGGACCTGTATAGCCCGTAGGACCCGTAGCAGTATTTGCGGCAAGAGTCGTATGAATGTGTGTAACCGTCGTTCCACCAAAATAGAGTGTAACACCCTGCGTTCCAGTAAATACAACATAGACACGTACACGGATTCTCTTGGTCAAGTCTGAGAGAACTGTATAAGGTATGTACAAGGAATTGCTGCTAAAGTCACCAGAGGTTGGGATCGCAGTTGAAGTTCCAGAAGTACCTGCTGCAATGAGTGTAGGATTGCTCGTTCCATCTGAATCAACCTGGTAGACATCGTAATAGTATGTCGCACCAGAAGCAGTAGCTGTACAATACAAGTTCATGTCCCAGATACCTCCCAAAATGACTGTGGATGTAATCGCACCAACTGCTGATACAAATGTTCCTGCGAGCTGTGTATCCGTTGCGCCAGTAAGCGTAATGGTTGTCTGTGTTCCAAGGTCCGGATTAACTACAATCTCACCATTCTGAGGCGCGGCGCCTCCAGCCGTGTCCAAGAATACAGTCAACCCACCTGAAATACCTGGTTCACCAGCTGCACCTGCTGCGCCAGTTGGACCCGTGGAACCCGTGGTACCTGTCTCTCCCGTAGGGCCTGTGGCACCCGTCTCTCCTGTCGTACCAGTCGCTCCTGTATTTGTAGCTTCTCCTGCTGGCCCAGTCGGACCAGTCGCACCTGTATCACCTGAACCACCTGAACCACCTGAACCACCACCACCTACGCCAAATGTAACACGGCCAGTTGTGGAATCATAGTATAAAACATTACTTGTGGAGGCTGACTGTAATTGAGGCGCATAGACTTGTCCATCTGCTCCGATTTGGAATAATAATGTGCCACCTGTCAAATCAAGTGTACCATCAATACCCACTCCAGAACGGAATTCAAACGTTGTATTTCCAGCAGCTTCAGATCCTATTACAAATGTATTCGCACCTGATGTACCATAGGTTCCAAATAAGTTTGTAAAGGCACCAGTCTTTGCAATACTAACGATAATATCACGTAAAACATCTCCAGATGTAAAATGGAACGCAGTTGTAGTTGCGTTACCAGCATTAAAGTTTTCATTCACTGAAAATCCATCAGCAGCATGTGAATAAAAGGTTTGTCCATTCAAATTTAATGTATTTGTTACATATGAGTCATAGGCCGTGAGCTGAGTTCCATCAAATGTGAGGTTTGCAGATCCTGTTGCTACTCCAAGAGAGTTATAAATTACTTGCCCGTCAGTACCACCAATTGGACCTGCTGGACCAGTATCGCCCGTAGCACCTGTTTCACCCGTGTAGCCAGTCCATCCGCGTTGGCCAGGAGCACCATAAGGACCTGTTGCTCCAGTCGCACCCGTTTCTCCAGTAGCTCCAGTCTCTCCAGTCGCACCCGTTTCTCCAGTCGCACCAGTCTCTCCAGTCGCACCAGTCTCTCCAGTCGCACCTGTCTCACCAGTTGCGCCAGTCTCTCCAGTTGCGCCAGTCTCTCCAGTTGGGCCAGTCTCTCCAGTAGCACCCGTTTCTCCAGTCGCACCCGTTTCTCCAGTCGCACCTGTCTCACCAGTAGCTCCAGTCGCACCTGTCTCTCCTGTTTGACCCGTAGGACCCAACGCAGCGTACCCAAATGAAATATTACTGATCGTATCATTTATCTTACTCAAGTCAAAATATGCTAAATAATTTCCAGAAAATGGCGTTTCATATATACGAGATATGAGTGTATTATCAACATACCATTCTATAGTTCCCTGTGTAATTACAACCTGATAATAAGCACCTGGTGAGTATAGCACCTCTCCATATCCACCTGCACTTCCTGCGCGAGAACCATAAACATTACCATTTGTATGGAACAAGAATCCATAATCCATCGTTCCACCCGTGGTTCTGCTCAAACCAACCTGCTGGAAATTAAGTGTAACTGTTGCTGTAAAAGAACAGAATGCGTATGGGTATGATTCGCGTGTGGAAAATATGTCATTTGTACCATCATTGAGAGTCTTTTCTACACTATTCCATGCCAATAGTGTTTCATTCGCAGTTGGCAATAATGTGAATAGATATGGCGATGGGCCTGTTGCACCAGTCGCACCGGTTTCACCAGTAGCACCTGTAGCTCCAGTTTCTCCAGTTGCGCCAGTCTCTCCTGTAGCCCCAGTTTCACCCGTGTAACCAGTCCATCCGCGTTGACCAGGAGCACCATAGGGGCCTGTGGCTCCAGTAGCGCCAGTAGCGCCAGTTTCTCCAGTGGCACCCGTTTCACCAGTCGCACCAGTTTCACCAGTGGCACCGGTTTCACCAGTAGCGCCAGTCTCTCCAGTGGCACCCGTTTCACCAGTAGCGCCAGTCTCTCCAGTAGCACCAGTCTCTCCAGTGGCTCCAGTCTCTCCAGTCGCTCCAGTCGCACCAGTCTCTCCAGTAGCACCAGTCGCTCCAGTCTCTCCAGTCGCACCAGTCTCTCCAGTCTCTCCAGTAGCTCCAGTCTCTCCAGTGGCTCCAGTCTCTCCAGTGGCACCGGTTTCACCCGTAGCTCCAGTTTCTCCAGTTGCGCCAGTTGCTCCTGTTTCACCAGTTGCTCCTGTTGTACCCGTCTCTCCAGTGGCACCGGTTTCTCCAGTGGCACCGGTTTCACCAGTAGCACCCGTTTCTCCAGTGGCACCGGTTTCACCAGTAGCGCCAGTCTCTCCTGTAGCACCCGTTTCTCCAGTGGCACCGGTTTCACCAGTAGCACCCGTTTCTCCAGTGGCACCGGTTTCACCAGTAGCGCCAGTCTCTCCTGTAGCA
>JACCDO010302906.1_pt1 | contig 16059 bp, 28 predicted proteins | sample 7446101 | NCBI WGS metagenome assembly JACCDO01 (sample SAMN15323440, study PRJNA562643) | freshwater metagenome | isolation source: river surface water | place: USA:Blue River Watershed | collected 2017-08-16
AGAGTGAGTGAGTGAGTGAGTAAGCGAGTGAGTAAGCATGGATGGGTGAGTGAGTAAGCCAGTGAGTGAGTGAGTGAGTAAGCATGGGTGAGTGAGTAAAAGTAGTACCTAAGGACTGAATAAGAGTAATAATATCTGATTTTGCCATTTTTTTTAACTGATTTGATGTTGGAACACTTACAGCCACTGCTTTAGCAGCTGATTTCACTGCAACTGGCTTCACTGCCGCTGCCTTTACTGCTGCTGGCTTCACTGCAGCTACCTTCTCAGCAACTGCCTTCTTAGTAACGGCTACAATAAGGAAGTTAGTGAGTGAGTAAGCAGGTGAGTAAGAGTGAGCGAGTAAGAGTGAGTAGGAGTGAGTAAGAGTGAGTGAGTAAAGAGTGAGTGCGTCATTCAACGGTACCTTTAGCAACGGGAGCAGCTGCTTTAGCTGTCTTTGTAACACTTTCTTTACTAACTTTTTTCACTTCTTTCACTGCTTTTGCAGGTGGTATGGAAGCTTCTTTCGTTACTTTCTCTTGAGTTTGAATCTTTGTATTCAATTCCTTCACAACTAACACAAGCAAGTAGAGTGAGTGAGTGAGTGAGTGAGTGAGTGAGTGAGTGAGTGAGTGAGTAGGTGAGTGAGTGAGTGAGTAGGTGAGTAGGTTAGTAAGGTGAGTGAGAGAGTGAGTACGTGAGTGAGTGAGTAAGGCGAGTAAGCAAGTAGGTAGGTGAGTGAGTAAGGTGCTAGTAAATGGTACCAATCTTAGCGGAGTCTAGTTTACTTTGCATTTCTTGTTGAATTTCCCACATTTTATTTTCAGAAGTTAACAACTTTTCTTTTAAGAAATCATTTTCTTTGTTTAACTCCTACGTAAGTAAGTGAGTAGGTGAGTGAGTAGGTAAGTGAGTAGGTGAATGAGTAAGTGAGTGAGTAAGTGAGTGAGTAAGCAGGTGAGTAAGTAAGGTGCTAGTAAGTAGGTACCTTAACATAGCTAGATAACTCTTTAACCTTCTTCTCTGCATCAGTAGTAGTTACTTTTGCACTTCCTTTTGCATTAGGTGCTAATGACTTCAAGGTATCTGGAAGTGTTGACATAAGTAACATATTTGCTGTACCTTGTGGCAGGTGTCCTATATATGCAAGCAAGTGAGTGAGTGAGTAAGAGTGAGTAAGTAAGTAAGTAGGTGAGTGAGTGAGTGAGTGAGTAGGTGAGTGAGTGAGTAAGCAGGTGAGTGAGTCTACCATTCTCTACAAGGAATACTTTCAACGCATCCAACACCTTGGTATCTCTTGCTTTGATCACCTCGTCAATATTATTACTCGCTTTTGAAGCTGTTAATTCACTCTTTAAACGCTGCACTTCACTCTCTAAATTACCAATTTTACCGTTAGAATAATACTTTAAAGCTGCCAATTCCTGTGGTAACAATAGAGTAAGTGAGTAAGTAAGTAAGTGAGTGAGTAAGCAGGTGAGTGAGTGAGTGAATGAGTAAGTAAGTAAGTAGGTGAGTAAGCAGGTGAGTAAGTAAGCAGGTGAGTAAGAGTGAGTAAGTGAGTGAACTAACCTCCTCATATTTCTGCTTCAGTGAGTTCAGCTCTGCAGGACTAGAGGTTGAAGGTGCAACAACAGCAGCAGCTGCTGGTTGCGCAGAATCTTTTATATTTATCATATTTTGCATATCTTGTATCTGTTTACGTAACTTTATTATCGTTACATCTAACTCCGCATTGGCATTACCAACTAGTTAATAAGTGAGTAAGGTGAGTGAGTAAGGTGAGTGAGTGAGTAAGGTGAGTAAGGTGAGTGAGTAAGGTGAGTGAGTAAGGTGAGTGAGTGAGTAAGGTGAGTGAGTAAGATGAGTGAGTACCTGCTTTATCCTTTTCAGCACGTAACAATTCGTCTAATTCTTCATTTTTATCACTTAGTAATTTAGATAAATCATTATTAGTTTGTAAAGCATCAAATGCTAATATAATACATGCAACCACAGCAACCTAAGCAAGTAATTAGTGAGTAAGTGAGTGAGTAAGTGAGTGAGTAAGTGAGTAAGTGAGTAAGTGAGTAAGCGACTAAGTAAGTGAGTGAGTGAGTAAGGTGAGTGAGTGAGTACCACTTCAATATTATATGACTTAACATCAATAAGATTATACAAGAAGCGCCGAAGATCATTATATTGGTCATTACTATTAAATGTTGGAGCTACCGAGACGACATCAGCGCTACCTACCCAACGCTTGATCATTTCTAATGTGCGTAAGTAGGCGAGTAAGTAGGTGAGTAAGTAGGTGAGTAAGTAGGTGAGTAAGTAGGTGAGTAAGTAGTTGAGTAAGTAGGTGAGTAAGAGTACCTGATGATTGAGCTATCCCACGTGTTGTTGTAGTTAATAAATTATTTTCGTCATTAATGCTAAACTCAATTTTATCTTTAATAAATTCATTTTTCATTGTCTCTATTGCCTATTAACACATAAGTAAGTGAGTAAGTGCTAGTAAGTAGTAGTAAGTAACAGTAAAGGTGAGTGTAGATATATACCTGATTCCATTTCTCTGGCTCATATTTAACCTCTGGTATTGTGTCTAGAAACGCCCAATCTTTACGAATATTTCCAACTATTTTATCAACACCATCTGTTATATCACTAAGAAAGAATAAGTAAGTAAGTGAATAAGTTACATTGTAAGTGATTTTAATAAAGTAATAATGGTTACCTTTTAGATGGCAACTTAGCCACATTTACTGTTGACGACAACTATAAAGAAATACATGGTAGTAAGTATAAAGATTAAATATTAAATAGAGCAATGAATAAGCAATCAATGAACAAAGTGATGCATATGTCATGAATTCAAGTTCAATTCATGTATAGTTAATAAGAGTAAATAAATAAAGGAGTTAAAAAGCATAGGTCAATGAATAACATTAAAGTAGTATATTTTGTGTGTATTACCATGTTATTAACCATTTTATTATCAATATCTAATGCATTTGCTCCATTCACAGCTATTCCATTCACTACAAATCCACTTGTTATAGAAGTTATAATAGACTTCATATGATTATTTGTACCCATTTTAATGACACTTCTTGTCTTATAACCATGAGTAACAATGCATTTCAATACGAAAAATAATATAAATAATGAAAAAAACATTTTCATTTTTTTCTCTTTCTTATTTTTATTTGAATCACGAAGATCCACAGACGTGACCGCTCTTGACTTAGAAGAAAGATGAAATTAATTAGAAATACAAGAGAATAGAGAAAGTAATACTTAGTTAGTATGTAACAAGATGTGTATAACTATTGAATGAATAGCCTGAGTTGTTGAAATATAAGAATGTTTTTATGATTATTAATTATTTCATTATTAGAACATGATAATAAAGCCATAACACAGTTATTTATTATTATCAACCATAAACTAATTGTCTATTGCTTCTATTACTACTACTAATACTTTGTTAATCTTGGATTTTTGAATTCAAAAAACTCGGACAAGCCACAAATCAGCGAAAATAATTAATAGAAAAAATAGTGAATAAAAGGTAAGTCTACAATGGATATCAGTCACAGAACGCTAGTAATGCAATCATTCACTCGTATAAAAGTTACTACCAGTGGCTGTTGGTAAACAAGCATTTATATGAAGTGAATATTGTATGAATACCGTCACTCATGACATAGCATGATTCATTGATTTCATATCTTTTCATGCTTTCTTTACTACATATCTCTACATTATTGCAAAAAATCTTGTTGTTAACTAGTGTTTTTACTTATTATATATTTATTTTTTAGTAGTTAATATTACTTGGACTAATGTCGCGATTAAGCTACTCATCTATTGGTTGTTTGGGCTATAGGTATACATAATCACTACGTATATATTCACTTACTCATACATGTACTTACTTATTTAATTACTTAGTTCTATTGGTGCTTGTGTATTCACTGAAGAGAAAATAGAATGGAAAGATAAAAATCAAACAAGTTTAAAAGAAGTACCTAAAGAAAATATTATTAGTATGGAGGTAACTACCTTACTCATTACCTTCTCTTCTTTATTAGTTACTCACTTATATTGCTATAGTGGTATATGATTGGTAGTAAAGGTTACATTAAACTATGTCTTGAAGATGGTAATCAAATCAAATTTGATGGTTATCACAAAGAAGATTACACTAATATCAGTGAATACGCACACAGGTTTACTTACTTACTCCTTTACTTACTCTTACTCCTTAACTTACTCTTACTCATTACTACTAAAGACATTACAACATTGAGTTAGAAACTGTTAATGTGCACAGTGGTGGTAATCAATATGGTAATATTACATTAAAAGATAAAAGAGTAGTGATGCAAAATATAGCCAATAGTAAAGTTGTATTTGATCTTTCACTAGGTACAGAACCTTTCCCTTACTCACTCACTGGCTCTTACTCACTCACTGGTTTACTCACTCACTGGCTTACTCGTCACTGGCTTACTCATTCACTCACCTACTTACTCACCTACTCACTCACCTCTTACTCACTCACCTCTTACTCACTTACTTACTTACTTACTCATGTATTTCTTCATTAGGTAATGTGAATAATGTGAAGCTAAACAACGACGAGATGGAAATCCAGTTCAAGGAACATGCCTTAGTTGATAAAGAAGAAGATTGCATGGCACAAATAACATTTCATTTCCCAGGTGCAGAAGTAATAGAAACTGAAGATGGCGAAGAACAGTACAGTGTTGCACCTGCTGAAGCATTCCGTAATTCAATTATGGAACTTGGAGTTATTAAGAATATTACTGATAAGGTTATTGTGGAATTTACAAAAGAACAAGGTACTGCCTTACCTACTTACTCACTCACTAACTCACTCACTCACTCACTCACCTACTTACTTACTCACTCACTTACTCACCCACTCACTTGTAGGCAACTTTGTTACTCCACGTGGTAAATACTGCATCAAACTCAGTGCAACGAAAATGTATATGGAAGGTGCGCAATACATGTACGAGATCAACTACGAGGATATTAGCGCCCTTTTCTTGTTACCAAAACCAGATGGTGGAAGATTTGCTTTTGTTATCTCATTGAATAAAACTATTCGTCAAGGTAACACACTGGCTCACTCACTTACTCACTCTTACTCACTTACTCACTTACTTAATCACTCACTCACTTACTTACTCACTCGCGTATTTGTAGGCGCTCAAGTGTATCAGCATTTGGTTATTGAATCAAATAAACTAGAAACAACAATTCCAGTGAATATGTCTGAAGAAGACCTTAAGACTAAATATGAAGGTGCCTCACTCTTACTCACTCACTCTTACTCACCCACTCACTCACTCACTCACTCACTCATCTACTTACTCACTCACTCACCTACTCACTCACCTACTCACTCACTCAGGTGCATTATCCAAGGAGTTATCAGGTCCATTAATGAATGTAATTGCAAAAGCATTCAAGATATTATCCGAGACAACCGTTTATATCCCTAAGCATTTTATCTCGTCACGTGAACAAAACTGTGTACGATGCAACCTTAAAGCGTCAGATGGTAACCCACTCACTCACTCACTCTTACTCACTCACTCACTTACTCACTCACTCACTTCTTTGTTAGGTCTATTATATCCGTTAGCCAAGTCATTGATTTTTATTCACAAGCCAACAGTTGTAATACAATTTGCAGATGTTGAATGCATTGATTTTAGACGTTATGAAGATACTATGACTAGCGCAACAAGAAACTTTGATTTATCAATTACAGTAAAGAGTGGCGCAGGTAGATTTCTACTCACTCACTCTTACCTACTCACTCACTCACCCTTACCTACTCACTCACTCACTCTTACTCACTCACTCTTACCTACTCACTCACTCACTTACTCACTTGTTTCACTAGGGGATCACGGTAAAGAGAAGGAGTTTGTGTTTGCGGCTATTGACCGCTCTGAATACTCATTTATATACGATTTTTTCCAGTCTAAAAATATTAAAATTTTATCCAAGAAAATTGTTGGTGATGGCAAAGGTAGACATACTCACTCACTCACTTACTTACTCACTCACTCTCTCACTTACTCACTCACTCTCTCACTTACTTACTCACTCACTCACTCTTACTCACTCACTTACTCACTCACTCACTCACTCAATCACTCACTTACTTACTTACTCACCTACTCACTCACTCACTCACTTACTCTCTTACATAGCAAAACTTTCTTCAATTATTGGCGACGATGATGAAGGCGGCAATGATGATGGTAGTGATGAAGAAGACGATGACTATGAAGGTGGTTCGAATGATTCTGATGATGATGATGATTCAGGTAGTGATGACAGTGATGATAGTGGTAGTGGTGGAAGTGGTGGTAGCGATGATGGTAAACATAAGAAGAGTAAAGACAAGAAACGTAAGTCATTCACTCACTCACTCACTCACTCACTCACTTACTTACTTACTTACTCACTTACTCACTTACTCACTCACTCACTCACTCTTTAGGCAAGTCCAAGCCATCCTCCTCTTCACGTAGCAGTAAGAAAAGAGGTGATGACGATGATAGTGATGGTGGTGGGAAGCGCAAGAAAACTAAGAAGGATCCTAATGCACCTAAGGTACTCACTCACTCACTCACTCACTCACTCTTACTTACTCACTCACTTACCCACTTACTTAGGCTGCTAAATCCGCATATATCTGTTTCATGGAAGAAAATACAAGTAAAACAAAGGAACAATATCCTGATTTGAAACATAAAGAAATATTTAGTAAAGTGGCAGAAAAATGGAATAGTATCAGTAGTGAAGGTAGACTTACTTACTCACTCACCCACTCACTCTTACTTACTCACTCATCTACTTACTCACTCACCTACTCACTCACTCTTACTCACTCACTCACTTACTCACTCACTTACTTACTATTTTTATTATTATATTAGATAAAGAAAAGTACGTTGAGCTTGCCCGAATTGATAAGTTACGTTATCAAGAAGAGATGAAGAATTATGTACCAAGTGCTGAGTATACTGCTCCTGCTAAGAAAGCAGCTGCTTCTAAGCCAGCTCAAAGTCGAGCTACCGGAGGTAACCCACTTACTTACTCACTTACTCACTCACTCACTTACTCACTCTTACTTACTCACGTATTTGCAGGTGCTAAAGCCAAAGTTGCATATGATAAAAATGCTCCAAAAAAAGCAAAATCAGCTAAAGATATTTATGTTGAAAGTAATCGTAGTAAGATTAAGGAAGAGAATCCTTCTTACAGTACCACTGAGGTAACCTTATACTCACTCATGCACTCTTACTCACTTACTCACTCACTCACTTACTCACACTTACTCACTCACTCACTCCTACTCACTCACTTACTCACTCACTCACTCTTACTTACTTTGTTTCTTTGTAGGTAACAAAAGAAGCAGTTAGTCGTTGGAATGATCTTGCTGATGGTGATCGTGAACCATATGAAGAGAAAGCAAAACAAGATATTGAAAGATATGAACGTGAGAATGAAGCTTATTTATTAAAGAAATCCCAGTATGAAGATATTGATATTGATATCGCTGATGATGCAGGAATGGATGAGTAAGTACACTATATTAGTGAGTGAGTAAGAGTGAGAGAGTGAGAGTGAGTTAGGGAGTGAGTGAGTGAGTAAAGAAGTGAGCTGAGCGAGTATGGTGGGTTCATGCTATGTATTTAATCAAATTTTTTTATCTTGATTGACTATCGTTTCAACTACATAGTTACTACCAGCATTTCTACCATCTATTCGATCATCAGTAGTAATAAATCGTATTCTTCATGCTATTCAGACAATGATCAATATGAAAACGATCTATTAAATATCAATAATACTTTGAACGATCTAATATAACTATACGATCCTTCAAGGTATGATTAATATTCAATAGATTGTACTCACACAGTTTGATTTCTTATTATTGTCAGAAGACCATAATGAACACGATACATTACATCTTTGAATTTAATAATAATTTCGACCAAATTATTAGATTAAAGAGTTTTGTTATAAGTATCGCTTTCAGGACGATATTTATACAATAAAACACTTTAATAATTTTTCCAAAATCATTATTACTCAAAGAAATCACAATTAACTATTGTCTTCTAATATGACTTGTACTACACCTTTTAATTAATACACAGCTACCTACCTTAAATGCCCGATTCATCTCGAACATGGAATTTCGAACATGAATTGGGTAGTTAAACTATCTGATATTCGTCATCATACAGGCAGTATCCTTCTCTTTCTTCTTCTTTTCTTCTTTTTTTTCTTACCCTAACTTAGTTCCCGAGTCCTGCGAATGCCCGGACCTTCTAAAGTTAGTGGCCACAAAAAGTAATAGTAAAAAAATAGTAGGATAAAATGGCAAGTAAACCAACCAAGGTAAGATGCCAGTACTTTATGATGTGGGAATGAAGTGTGATGGCGGGAGAAACGATTTGATGGAAGAAACGAGAAGAATTAGTCGTGAATTGAGCAAAAGTTGTACAAAGTCATGAGTTATGTGAAATATAATTAATGAATGAGGAAGATAGAAGAGTTTATTTACATGCATAGTTACTTCTACGTGTTACTTTATACATGATTGTTTAATCAATCAGATGATCACTTTTATTCATGCGTATTAACTCGTTATATATTGATAAAAAGAAGATATATGAATATAAATTGAATATCCCGCCATACCATCATCAAACCCCTCGCTACTATCATTATTATTATCAATACTTACTTACTTATTTATCAACAGACATCTAGACTTTATGTTTCTGGCACATTCTTAGGCTTCAAGAGAGGAAGAAGAAACACTTATCATCATACTGCATTAGTAAAAATTAATAATGTTAATGACACTGAATCAGCCAAATTCTATTTTGGTAAGTTAATATTTCATTAACAAACTTTCTTACTTAGTTACTTACTCTCTCATTTATGTTAGGTAAACGCATTGCATATATATATAAGGCTCAAACAGAAAAGGCTGGATCTAAATTTCGTGTAATATGGGGTAAAGTTACCAGAAGTCATGGTAACAACGGTCTTGTTAGAGCAAAATTTACATCAAATTTACCAAGTGAATCAATAGGATCGTCGTTAAGAGTTATGTTATACCCTTCTACCATTTAAATGTAATTTAATCTAGTATAGGTGTAATATACTGTCTTCTCATATGTACTGACTTGTACTTGCAACAAGAAAAAAGAATCCCGATATTTAATCATTAGTTACATCTTCTTTAAAAATAAAATCATACACCGATATGTTTTTACACAGCTGGATTACGGCGTAAATATGGTAAATTTGATACCGTATTTTTACCATCAACACGTGATCCTTCACTAGGTTCATGAGTAACAATAACTGGTTCATTCTTGGTAGCACTTGTATCAACGGTTACACCATCACTACTAACACCTTTATTACCTTTTTCTCTTGCTGCTTTTATCATTGCAACAACACTTTTTGTTGAATGAATTGCTTGTAACTCATCATCACCTGTAAGTAAGTAAGTAAGTAAGTAAGTAAGTAAGTAAGTGAGTGAGTAATTAGTTGAATCAATAAGTAAGTACCTTGTAGCACAGCTTTAGCAGCTGCTATTTCATCGGAACCACCTTTAGACTCATCGTCATTCATATTAGTAAGATTATTCAATGATTCACCCATTAATTTTAATAATTCACGCTTTTTTTGACGTTCTTTAGAAAGAGTAAGTGAGTGGATGAGTGAGTAAGTAAGTAAATTAGTGAGTACCTTCTGTCTCTTGTTCACGTTTATAGTCACTAGATATATCAATTTCCATTTCTTTTATACGTTTTGCAAGTAACTGCATCATCTGTTTGACTTCCATGTCAGCTATAAATGAGTGAGTAAGTAAGTGAGTAAGTAAGTGAGTGAGTGAGTGAGTGAGTGAGTAAGTGAATACAGTACCTATATATCTATCATAATCTAAATTCTTAGCAAAATCAAGTAATTCATTTTCATCAAATAATTCTTTTGCTTCACTTTGTATTTTTGTTTCTTCTTCTGTCATAGCCCAAGCTGGTCGTTGCTGTAACTAATGAGTGAGTAAGTGAGTAAGTAAGCGAACCAATGAGACAATGAATGAGGTAGTTACCTTAGGCATTGCCGCCATGATATTATTATTGTTATTATTACTACTATTATTTGTGTTATCATCATTAGTTTCTGGTTTCATTGGTGATGCAGACGAAGAGGACTCATATTTACTATCACTCTCTGCAGTTGATACCTCTTTTGCATATTGGCGCATTTTAGCTTCATTAATTTGAAACTTTAGCTTAGTATCCTGGAAAGTTATTAGTAAGTAAGTAAGTAAGTTAGAAAGCAAATGAGTGAGTGAATGTATACCTCTTTTTTCTTTAAATCTTCCATATATTTAATTTCTAAACGATCCTTTTCCTTCTGCAAATCATGTAACCATTTCTTATGTTTTGTTAAAACTGTTTCTTTCTTTGGTCGACGTAATTTTGCTTTTTCTTTGGTATTAATAGCAACATTAATACCTAATGCATCAGGTACAACACCACAACTAAAAGTATTCTTTTCAACAGCACCACCGTTGGTCTTACTCGCCATGCTATATTTAGAGTTAATGAATGAATGAGTTAGTAAGAGAATTATGGCGTAATAGTGTATTGTGATATTTACCCGTGAAATGGTCTATTACACAACATAACACCTTTGAAGTTACCAATATTACTTCCTTTATTCTCCACCATGGAGATAGATGGGCCTGATGCTTTTATCATCGAGTTACCATAGTCGCCCATTTTTCCTTCCTTCTCTATATATTTTTTCGATTTTCACAGGAAATAACAGTCGGACCTTCAAGGGATTACGAGGCAAAATAGACAATATAGTTATAGTGTAAGTTTCTTGATTATTCACATCCTTCTACTTATTCGTTATCGGTTTCATTTAGTTTATAAACTAGAATAAGTAGGACTCTATCTATAAATAGTAACCCTATTATTATTTATACAATAATAATAAAATTTTAGGTATATAAGCATTACATAGTGAATAATAACTTGTTTCTAATAATAAAAAGAACGAATTACTAAGTATAATATTAACTTTCTTGGTAAGGGAGTGGGAGAGGACCGACAGGAAAAGTTAACAGCAAATTATCACTAGAAGAGCACTGACAATGGCTTCGAATGAGTCCATTGAGGCTGATGGTGCGCCACCAGAGTCTGTTCAAGCTGCAAATGCGACAGAAGGTTACCATCATTTCCTCTTATTAACTTTATAAGTCTATTTAACCATGATATAATATCATCTTATGCATTATTTATGCTTATGCTTATGCTTATTACCTTTCCTTATTACCTACACACTTTCGCACACAGTAACTATTACTATTACATTTTACTCACTCACACACTCACATTTACCTTTATTTACTCAATATTCACTCTTATTTACTCATTTACTAGAAGGCCAATCATCATCAATAGAAATGACAACTCCAGTTCGTCGAAGCTCAGTAATAAGAGGTTTATTGAATAGTTTTAATTCATTAACAACTTCAGGTCAATATGAAAGCACCGAGAATAATGAAAATGAGTTAACGTTGGGTACAACAAGTGCAAGTGTAGATGATTATGATACTTCAATGAGGTAGTTAATCTTACTCTCACCTATCATTCATTCATATATTTATTTTCTTATATTGTTTTAGTGTCGATGGCGAAGATTCACCGGGAAACAATTTTGCTGGTGCATTCGCTCGTCGTATTTCTATTATTGCACCTTCATTAATGCCATCAAAATCTATTAGACCAAGAAGTAAACGCAAATTACGCATGAGTACTCACACAGTTACTATTACTACCTCATTCATGAACTAATTTAATCACTCACTTATACAGGCAATAGTATATACTCATACCGATTCTACCGTAAATTGGCAAAACGTATTAATGCTTTCATGGAGTCACCACCGGTAACAATCACTTACTCACTCACTTACTTACTCACTTACTCACTCATTACTTCAAGGTGCAACTCTTCCTTGCCGCATTACTTTGTTTATCACTCTTTCTATCAGATAGTTATATACTTGCAAATGCACCGGATAGTGAAAATGATCGATTATATGGGGTATTAACGGTTGTATTTTCATTTTTTTGTGTTGAAACTATTATTTTAACATTTGTACAACCAGGTAAAACATCCTCTTACTCACTCACCTAACCTCACTCACTCACTCGCCCACCCACACACTCACTTACTCACTTACTCACTTACTCACCCCCTTACTTAATCACTCACTCACTCACTTACTCACTCATTTACCTATTCAAGGTTACTTTCTTGGTTTCTTCTTTTGGATGGACATTGTGGGAACCATCTCAATTATTTTGGATATCGGTTGGATTAGCTCGGGGTCTGCTTTTGGATCGTCTAAAGATCAAGTACAAAGAGTGGGAAGTATTTTACGTACTACAAGGTACACTCACTCACTCACTCACTTACTCACTCACCTACTCACTCACTTACTCCCTCCCTATTCCAGAGCGGCTAAATTAGGGGCTAGATATGCCAGAATTACCAGGATTGTCAGAATATGTTATGTATATATGGTACCACCTACTCACTATTACTTTCTCACTCTTACTCACTCACTCTTACTTACTCACTCGCTTACTTACTTACTTACTTGCAGGTGGAACACTACTGTAAATTTTTAAAAAATGAGAACAAAGCAGTGAATGAAAATGAGCCAACTTTGTCGGCAGTTCGACGAGTTAGTGAAGAATTAAGTGGTATTTTGTCTCAAAGAATAGCTGCTTTAGTCATGATGTTTGTTATAGTTGGTACTCACTCACTCTCTCACCTACCTACTTGCTTACTCACTCACTCACTCACTTACTCACTTGCTCACTCACTTCCTTTCTTCTAGTACCGTTCTTGTCATATGATATCTCAGACACTTCGTGTCAAGCATGGGTCGATAATTTAGGGAATTTATTGGTTTCTGGAGTAAGTAATGCACAGCTTGAAAGTGATTACATACCTTTGTTTCAGGTAATAAAGCAGTAGCTCGCTCACTCACTCACTCACTTACTCACTTAGTTACTTAATCACTCACTCACCTCCTTACTCACTCACTCACCTCCTTACTCACTCACTCACTCGCTTTTATTAGGATTACTACCGCAATCAAAAGCAAGCTCTGTATGAGGTAACAGTTGAGACACCTAGTGGTGATATTTTTATTCATTACGTCACTCATACCGGTGACATAGTACGCAGTGATAATGAAGTGTTATACACAAGCACGTATGAGATGAATAGTCAGACTTACACTATAAGGTTACCTTTACTCACTCACTCACTCACTCTCTCTTACTTTCTCGTGCTTACTCTTACTCACTCACCTTCTCACTCATTCGCTCACTTACTTCCTTACTTACTTACTCACTCGTTAGTGCAATAATGGACACAACGGATGTAGCAATGCAGAACTCCCGCCTCACTATTGTGCTGGTAATCTTGGTTATTTTTGCTTTATTTGCATTTTCAGTATCATTTCAATCATCCGTTGATAAGTTAGTGGTTATTCCGTTGGAGAAAATGATGGTATACTCACTCACTCACTCACCTACTCACCTGCTTACTCACTCACTCACCCACTCACTCGCTTACTAACTCACCTGCTTACTCACTCACCTACTTACTCATTCACTTACTTACTCACTTACTAACTTACAGACAACCCTTCGGTTAAGTGCAACATCAATGTTAAAAAGTGTAAAAGCATATAATGATGAGAAAGTAAAAGATGAAGAAGCAAGTAATGTAGGTGGTGATGGTGATGATGATGATGATGACAACCTAGAAGAAGAGTTAGAGACCGCGGTACTCACTCACTCATTCACTCACCTACTTACTCACTCACTCACTCACTTACTTACTTACTTACTCACTCACTTACTCACTTACTTACTTACTTACTCCCTCACCTACTCACTCACTCACTCACTCACTCTCTTACTCTTGCAGGTGTTGGAGAAGTTAGTGAATAAGTTGGCACGTATAGTGTCTAATATCTTGCCTGAGAACTCTACTATCAACGTGAGTAACATTGATAGTGCAACGGCTTCCTGGCTGTCGAGTACTTATAGTGTTGCAAAGCAAGAAATGAGTAATAAAGTTGCAGAAGAAGAAGATTTAAGAACTAAAATGGCACGTCATGAAAGCTTGCGGCATAGTCTATCACAGCATATCCAAGATCATAGGTATGTCGCACTCACTCTTACTTACTCACCTACTCACTCACCTACTCACTCACTCACTTACCTACTCACTCACTCACTTACCTACTCACTCACCTATTCACCTACTTACTCACTCACTTACTTACTAACTTACTCACCTACTCACTCACCTACTTACTTACTTATTCAATGAATAGTTTGATTGATTCTTGGTACTTGGATGTGCTAGAGTACAACCAGGAACAGTTACATCAAATAGTTAAATATATGTTTGCATATCGCAATTATTTTGATCACTTCCATATCAAAGGTAAGCACCTACTCACTCACTCACTCACTCACTCACTGTGGAACTCACTGTACCACTCACTCACTCACTCACTCACTGGATACCTCACCTACTCACCTACTCGTTGAGTTACTTCCTCGCTTACTCACTCACTCACTTAACTTATAGAAAAAGTGTTCAGTAATTTCTTAACGTCTCTATTTAGCCGTTACAAAAACGAGAATTCTTATCACAACTTTAAGCACGGCTGCGACGTGTGTCACACGGTGTACCGGCTACTGAGTGACGCATTTTTATTTGATATTTTCAATCCAATTGAGTCATTTTCACTGCTTGTTGCAGCACTAGCTCATGATGTTGGGCACCCGGGACTCAATAATCATTACCTTATCAAGGTACTCACTTACCTACTCACTCACTCACCCACTCACTCACCTACTCACTCACTCACTTACTCACTTACTCACTTACTCACTTACTTACTCACTCTGTAGTCTAATCATCAGCTGGCAATTGCGCATAATGACAAAAGTCCGTTGGAAAACATGCACTGCGTGGTTCTTTATGAGCTGATTTTAGGGGCAAAAGACACGAATATATTTAGCCATTTGTCACCAGCAGGTACCTACCTCACTTACTCGCCTACTCACTCACCTACTCACTCACCTACTCACTCACCTACGCACTCACTCACTTACTCACTCACTTATATATTTTCAATAGACTGGAAGGCAAGTAGAAAGATAGTGTTGGCAGCAATACTTGGGACTGATATGGGACAACACTTTGAGCAAGTGAAGAAATTGAACCTATTCAATGAGGTACTTACTCACCTCTTACCTCACCTCTTACCTCACCTTTTACCCCACCTCTTCCCTCACCTTTCACCTCACCTCTTACCTCACCTCTTACCCCACCTCTTCCATCACCTCTTCCCTCACCTCTTCCCTCACCTCTTCCCTCACCTCTTACCTCACCTCTTACCTCACCTCTTACCTCACTCTTATTAGGTTAATGGGGATGACACGCGGCTGTTTTGTCGAGGTGATAAACAGACAATTGATTGCTTTAAAGAGGAAGATAACCGTTTATTTGTGCTTGAAATTGTGTTGCATGCCGCCGATATCTCGAACCCTTACAAACCATTCGCTATCTGCAAGAAATGGGCAAATTTAGGTTATCTTACTCACTCACTCACTCACCTACTCACCCACTGGCTTACTTACTTGCTTACTCACTCAATCACTCACTCACTGTTACTCACTCACTTACTCTCTTACTTAATGTAGTGGTTGAAGAATTTTTTGCACAAGGTGATCGCGAGAAACGTGAGGGATTAGAAATATCACCACAATGTAATCGTGAATTATCAATAGGATTACCTAATATGCAGCTTGGTTTTCTTGAGGCTATTGTTACCCCACTAGGTACATCTACTCACTTACTCTTACTTACTCACTCACTCTTACTCACTCA
>JACCDO011708164.1_pt1 | contig 16057 bp, 14 predicted proteins | sample 7446101 | NCBI WGS metagenome assembly JACCDO01 (sample SAMN15323440, study PRJNA562643) | freshwater metagenome | isolation source: river surface water | place: USA:Blue River Watershed | collected 2017-08-16
ATGCCGCCGAGCAGCACTGCGCAGTCCTCGAGGTTGACGAGCGTGCCCTTCACCTTCAGCAACTGCAGGTCCTTCATCGAGGACTCGCGCGTGAGGTCGCTGCTGATGCGCGGCACGGTGCGGCCGCAGTGCGGGCATGGCTCGTGGCGGATGCCGCCGCGCACGAGATCGCCGGTGCGGTAGCGGAACACCGTGCTCGCGCGCGCTTGCAGCGGCGTGAACACGAGTTCGCCATCGCTGCCTTCAGGCAGGACTTCGCCCGTCTTCGGATCGACGACCTCGAAGATCGCCATGTCCGGATACAGGTGGTAGCCGGTGTATTGGTTGTCGTGGGTGGGGCACTCGGCAAAGGCCATGCGGGCCTCGGTGAAGCCATAGGTGCCGAACACGCGCACGTCGCGCGCGCCCATGCCTGCGAGCAGGTCGCGGATCTTCTGCTTGAGGCCAGGAGGAACGCGCTCGGCTCCGAGCACGACCGACTGGATCGACGAGAGGTCCATGCCTTCCGCCGACGCCTTGCGCAGCAAGTGGTAGATGTAGCCAGGCACGCCGATCAGCACTTCGGCGCGCAAGCGCCCGATCGCGCGCAGATCGCCAGCGCTGCCCATCACCTTTCCGCCGCCTGTCGACAGCGCCATCATTCCGGTCGCTTGGCCGGCGAAGAACACCTGCCAGAACGCGAGGTGCGGCGCATACGGGAACACGTTCGCGATGCGCAACTCGCTGTGCAGGCCCATCACGTCGACGAGCCGCGAGCCCGTCGTGTGCAAGTTCTGGATGTCCTTCGGCGAGTAGAAGAACGGCACCGGCTCCGCAGAACGGCCGGTCGTGAAGGTCATGAAGCAGGGGTAGAACTCCGAGCGCAGTTGCTCGCGCACGGCAGCAGCGCCCTTGGTCCACTTCTGCCAGAGCAGCGGCAGCTTGCGCGACAGCGGCCACGCAGCCTTCAGCGACGCAGGGTCCGGCTGAAGGATGAACCGCTTGAACCGCTGCGGGTCGTCTTGCGTCGGCAGCAGATCGCGCTTTTGCGATAGCGGCACGCGGCGAAGGTCGTCGACGCCGCGGATCTGCTCGGGCCGGACGCCGGCGCGATCGAACTGCTCGCGGTAGTAGGAGCTGAAGGGATAGAGGTACTCGCGCACATAGCGGCGCAGCAGTTCGTCCTGCATGCGACGCTGGTCTGCGCGGTTCATGCGCTGAAGTTCACGCCACGAGGTCATGTCCGTCCGGCGGGTGAGCCGGCCCCTCCTTCTGCTAGCCAAGAGAGCGACTGCGGTTATCCGCTTCAGCCTTCTCCCGGTGTCCTCCGATCTATCGGACCTGCGGCGGTCGGGACTTGCGCCCGCGAAGAAGCAGCCGCACAGAACCCCCCGATCTGAGATCCCGTGCACGACGAGCGTTATCGCAGCGGACGCCCTGAGCCGAGGAGCGGCATGCGCCCAGTCGACCCGCCGCGGCGAACCGTGTTGGTGCTCGGCGGCGGCGGCATGCGCGGCTACTGCCACATCGGCGTGATCCGCGCGATCGAACGCCTAGGGCTCCATGTCGACGAGGTTGTGGGCACGAGCATGGGCGCTGTGATGGGCGGCCTGTTCGCGGCTGGCATGGACAGCCGTCGCATCGAGGAAGTCGCGTCACAGATCACCTTCAAGGACTACTTCCGGCTCAACCTGCTGAAGTTCTTGGTGAAGGGCTACCGGCACGCGTCGGTCTACAAGGGTCGGACGTTCCACGAGTTCTTGCGTCGCTGGCTGCCGCAGCAGCACTTCGCGGACTTGCCGCGCCCGTTCTTCTGCAACGCGCTGTCGCTGAAGACCGGCAAGTCGCGGTTCTTCGGCCTGCCAGGCGCGGATCACGTTCCGGTAGGCGACGCGGTGTATGCGAGCGCGTGCTTGCCCGCCGTGTTCGAGCCGATGGAACTCGATGGCGACCACTACATCGACGGTGGCATGACCGAGACGCTCGGGCTGCGCCTCGCGAAGGCGCGCACGCCGGACCTCGTGATCGCGGTCGATCTATCGCACCGCGACCTGCACGCCGAGACGCCGTATCGCGCGAGCCTGCCGCACATCCTGTCGCAGACCTACGAGATGATGGGCATGGCTCTCAACGAGCAGAACCTCCATCGCTACGTCGATGACAAGACGGTCCTGATCAAGCCCAAGGTCAGCCACATCGGGTTGCTCGATATGCCCGATGTCAGCGAGATCGTTCGCCTTGGCGAACGCGAAGCGCTCGAAGCGCTGACGACGCATCCGCTCACGCGCTATCGCTGCGATCCCGTGGTGGTGGCCGAAGAGGATCGTTCGGCGCAGACGCCGCGCGACCACGTTCGGTTGCACGTAGACATGAACGCGTGCATCCACTGCGGCATCTGTGCTGCTACGTGCGCGACGCACGGGTTTGCCGCGGTGCCGATCGGCGACGTCGTGCGCAAGTTGCACAACTACGAGTGCACGCGCGATCTCGCGTGCGAGCGCAACTGTCCAACCGGCGCGATTCGACTCGGCAACCTCTGAGCGTTGCGCGTTCGCTCGCTCACGCGCCGGTGACGCGGTCCGCGCTCAAGCGCGGAAGTGCTTGCTGAGCTTGAGGCCCTGGCCCTGGTAGTGCGAACTCAGCGCCTTGTCGCCATAGGCGACCTCGGGGTCTGCGAGCGTCTTGAAGAACGCGAGCTTGAAGAACACTTGCCCGTCCTCGACGAGGAACGGCACGTCGTGCGGGCGCACTTCGAGCACTGCGCGCGTGCCCGTGGTTCCGCCGAAGCCGTTGTCGAAGAAGCCCGCGTAGTTGGTGCGCAACTCGCCGATGCCGACGTCGTAGGCCGCCATCTCGGCTGCGAGGTGACGCGGCACGCGCACGCGCTCCTTGCTGGCGAAGATGTAGAACTCCTCGGGCTCGACGATCATGCGGCCCTCGGGGGCCTCATGGATCGGCTCGAAGTAGGCGAGCGCGTCGTGTCCGGCTTCGATCGCGGTGTCGACGATTCCCGCGTAGCGCTTTGCGACGTAGCCGACGGGGCCTTGGAGGTCCCGGTCCTTGCGCATCGCGACGCCCATGCAAAGCCCGCCATCGAAGCGGACCTTGTCGATCGGGATCGGTGAGCCGGTGTCGTCGAACAACAGCGTCGAACGCTGGTATTCGGCCTTCAACTCCGCGTCCGTCAGTTGCGACTCCCCTTCGCTGAATCGGATCTGGCACAGCGACAAGCCGGTGCGCACGCGAACGGGGAAGCTGCGCGGCACGATCTCCAAGAACAGCGGACCGGTGTAGCCCGGCGGCACCGTCTCGAATCGTCCGCACTTGTCGGCGAGCAATCGCGTGAACAGGTCGAGGCGCCCCGTCGATGACTTGGGATTGGCGCGGACCAGATAGGGCAACGGCTTCTCGATGCGTTCGAGCAGCGGGACGATGTAGCAGTGGCCCTTCTCGAGCACCGCGCCGTCCGTCAGGTCGAACGTGTAGAGCGTCATCTCATCGAGTCGGTCCGACACGCGGCAGTGCTCTGGCAAGAAGCCGGACCGCACGCGGTAGCCGCGCGTCGCGAGGCGAAGGTCCAGCGAACTCGGCTGGATCTGGGCGCGCGCGATGGCGGGGGTGCTGGCGATGGCGCCTTGGTCGATCAAGGCACGAAGCTGCTGGTAGACGAGGATGCCGCCCATGAAGGGCGAGAACGCTAGCGGGCACGGCGGTGCGGTGCACGCTTTCGCCAGCCGGCATCGACGTGTTGCTCGTCATTCTCAACGGCGCGGTTGGCCGCGCCTTGCCCGCTCGCTAGCCTGCTCGCCCCAAACCCCATGAACATCCACGAGTATCAGGCCAAGGAAGTGCTGGCTCGCCACGGCGTGCCGGTGCCCAAGGGCATTCCGTGCGACACGCCGGCGCAAGTCCGCCAGGCGTTTACCGACCTAGGCGGCGGCCTCGCCGTCGTGAAGGCGCAGATCCACGCGGGCGGCCGCGGCAAGGCAGGCGGCGTCAAGCTCGTCCGCTCGGCCGACGACGCCGAGAAGATCGCGCAGGGCCTGATCGGCAAGACGCTCGTCACGCCGCAGACGGGTCCCGAAGGTCGCGTCGTCAAGAAGCTCTACGTGACGCAAGGCGCGGACATCGATCGCGAGATGTATCTCGCCGTCGCGATGGACCGCGCAGCGCGCGCGCCCGTCGTGATCGCAGCCGCGGAAGGCGGCGTCGAGATCGAGCAGCTTGCGCACGACAAGCCCGAGGCGCTGCTCCGCGTCGCGGTGCACCCGGTCAAGGGCATCCTGCCAAACCAGATCCGTCGCATTTGCTTCCACCTGGGCCTCAAGGGCGACCAGATGAAGGGCGGCGCGAAGGTCCTGCAGGGCCTGATGGACGCGTTCATGGCGACCGACGCTTCGCTCGCGGAGATCAATCCGTTGATCACCACGAAGGACGGCGGGGTCATGGCGCTCGACGCGAAGTTCAGCTTCGACGACAACGCGCTGTTCCGTCACAAGGACATCGCTGCCTTCCGCGACCTCAACGAAGAGGACCCGAAGGAGATCGAGGCGAAGAAGTTCGACCTCAACTACATCGCGCTGTCGGGCAACATCGGCTGCATGGTCAACGGCGCCGGTCTTGCGATGGCGACGATGGACGTCATCCAGCAGAAGGGCGGCATGCCTGCCAACTTCCTCGACGTCGGCGGCGGCGCGAACAAGCAGCAGGTCACGAACGCGTTCAAGATCCTGCTGAGCGATCCCAACGTGAAGGGGATCCTCGTCAACATCTTCGGCGGCATCATGAAGTGCGACACGATCGCCGACGGCGTCATTGCCGCCGCGCGCGAAGTGAAGCTCTCGGTTCCGCTCGTCGTTCGCCTCGAAGGCACGAACGTCGAGTTGGGCCGCAAGATGCTGACGGAGAGCAAGCTGGACCTGCAGACCGCGGTTTCGCTCGACGAGGCCGCAGAGAAGATCGTCAAGGCAGCGGGAGGGCACCGATGAGCGTTCTCGTCAACGGAGAGACCAAGATCCTCGTCCAAGGCATCACCGGCGAAGCCGGCGCCTTCCACACCAAGAACTCGCTCGCCTACGGCACCAAGATGGTCGGCGGCGTGACGCCCGGCAAGGGCGGCCAAACGACCGCAGACGGCGTGCCCGTGTTCGACACGGTCGCCGCGGCCAAGAAGGCGACGGGCGCAACGGCGTCGGTTGTCTATGTGCCGGCGGCGTTCGCGGCGGATGCAATCTGTGAAGCGATCGAGGCCGAACTCGACCTCGTCGTCGCGATCACCGAGGGCATCCCGGTCGCGGACATGGCACTGGTGCGCAACTACATGCAGGGCAGCAAGACGCGCCTCATCGGCCCGAACTGCCCCGGCATCATCACTCCGGTCACCGACAAGTCGGGCTGCAAGATCGGCATCATGCCGGCCTACATCCATCGCCCCGGCAAGATCGGCATCGTGTCGCGCAGCGGCACGTTGACCTACGAGGCCGTGTGGCAAGTCACGAGCGTCGGCATGGGCCAGTCCACGTGCATCGGCATCGGCGGCGACCCGATCAAGGGCCTCGACTTCATCGACTGCCTCGAGCTGTTCCAGAACGATCCGGGCACCGAAGGCATCATCATGATCGGTGAGATCGGCGGCTCGGCTGAGGAAGAGGCGTGCGACTACATCAAGTCGAACGTCAAGAAGCCGGTGGTCGGCTTCATCGCCGGTGCGACCGCGCCTCCCGGCAAGCGCATGGGCCACGCCGGCGCGATCATCAGCGGCGGCAAGGGCACCGCGGCGGACAAGAAGTCGGCGATGGCGCGCGCAGGCGTGCACGTCTGCGACACGCCGTCGATCCTCGGCGCCACGATGAAGAAGGTCCTCGGTCGCTGATCCGCGCGTGGACCCGAAGCTGCAGAAGTACGAGTCTCTGTTCCGCCAACTCACGCCGATCTTCTTGCTCGGCGTGGGGCTGGTGGCGCTCTTCGGGCGCTGGATTCCCGGCGCCGATTGGGTCGCCGCGACCTTCGGCCCCAACTTCGTGCTCGGCTTCTGCGTCTTCTTGCTCGCTGGCTACGTGATCCTGCTGTGGGGCGAGTCGCTGCGCCTGCACGCGATGATGAGCGCGGTGCTGAAGGAACTGCTGGAGTTCAAGCACCGCCGCGCGGGCGATGCGCAGGGCGGCGGCGATGCGGCGAAGAGCGCGCAGCGCCTCGAGGCAGCTCGCTTGCTCGTGCCTGCGTTGTCCTCAGCCGATGCGAAGGTCGCTTCCATGGCGCGGCGCAACCTCTCGCTGCTGACGGGGAAGGACCTCGGCGCAGACGCCGCCGCGTGGCAGGCTTGGATCGACGCAGAAGCAAAGCGGACGAACGCGTAAGTCGAACGCGCGGAGCACGCGTTCACGCGCCGTAGAGCTTGTGCTCGCGGATGTAGCCTTCGACGCGAGGATCGAGTTCTGCGATGCCGCGCTCGCCGCGAGCGATGCGCGCGCGAAGGTCGGTTGCCGATACCGAGTCCGGTTCCATCGCGATCGAGCTCGCGAGCAACTTGCTGCGCTCTTCGCCAGTGAGATCGAGTCCCTCGAGGCGAGAGTCGTCGAGCGAAAATCCAACGCGCGGGAACGTCGCGATGTGCGCGAGTTCGAGGATGCGATGGTGGGATCGCCACGTGGGCAGGAGCGGCGCGTTGTCTGCGCCGATCACGAACCACAGTTCGCGGTCTGGGTTCTCGCGGCGCAGTTCTTCAAGCGTCGTCACCGTGAACGCGGGGCCGCTGCGTTGGATCTCGCGGTCGTCGATGACGAGTCCGTCGATGCCTGCGAACGCAAGCCGGCACATCGCGAGTCGGTGGTGCGACTTCTCGATCGCGTCGCCGCGTTTATGCGGGTGGTCGCCCGACGGCATCAGCAGCAACTGGTCGACCGGCAACTGGCGCAGCGCCTGCTCGCAGATGCGGCGGTGCGTGCGGTGGGGCGGATTGAATGCGCCGCCGTAGATGGCGAGGCCGCGCGCAGGACTGGTCATGCGCAGGCCTTCCGGCGCGGCCCTTCTGCGCAGGCGTCCGTCGGGGTCGTTCGTCGATTGGCAGCGCGCAGCATGGAGCGGATCGTGGGAACGAGCCGCGGAGGAGGCAAGGGGCGGGGTCGCGAGCGCCCAAGACGCTGCTGGAAGTTGCGCATGAAGTCGTTGCACGAGCCGCGGCGGGTCCGTAGGTTTCCGCCCCGTTGCCGCTAGCCCGCGGCAGCATTCGTCCCCAAGACCCCACTCCCAGCGTTCGCACGAACATGCGCAACCTCGCCCTCGCACTGACGGTTCTCTCGCTCGGCGCTTGCCAGAGCTTCACGTGGCAAGGCCACTCCTCGGGCCTTACGGAAGAGCAGCGCGCGCTCGGCATGCGCGACGTGAAGGGCCTCGCCGACAAGTATGAGACGGAGACGTTCTTCCGCGGCGTTCGCCGTCGCAACGATGGCCGCAACAACGCGTTCGGCCGCGATCTGATGGCGATCCAGGACACGATCGACCGTCACTTCTGGAACTACGACAAGAACGATCCGTCGGTCAACTACCCGTCGAGCACGAGCAAGCTGGAGCACATCGGTCGCTTCGGCCTCGTCACCGCGACGAGCCTGCCGCTCGTCGACGAGATCACGACGCGCTGAGGCGACGTCGAACTGCGCTGAGATATCTCAGCGCGGCACGCTGGGTCGGCTGCCCGTCAGGGTTGTCGACCCAGTTTCGTTTTGCGCGGGTCGATCGCGTTACGCGTGACCCACTCGCGCATTCCTGCGCGCAGCGCGCGACGCGTTCTGCTCAGCCCCGCCGGTAGACCGCGAGGCGGCGACGGCGCGCGGCGGGCTCGGGCAAGTCGTAGCCGATGTCGGCTTCGCGCCGCATGCCTTCGAGTTGCGAAGGAGCCTCAGTTGCCGCGTCGAGCCAGAGCACGAGCGCGCCCTTGGGCGCGAGCAGCGGCTTTGCCATCAAGGCGATCTCCGCCGGCGTGCCGACGGCGCGCGAGGTGACGCAGTCGAACGCCTGGCGCATCTCTTTGTGCAGCCCCGGCGCCTGCGCCGCGTCGAGCTGCACGGTCTCGACGCCTTGGACTCTCGCGGTCAGAAGGCACGTGCCGATGGCGCGGATCTTCTTCGCCGTGCGATCGAGCAACATCACGGAGGTTCTAGGGTGCAGCGCAGCGACCGCGATGCCGGGAAACCCGTTGCCGGTGCCGAGGTCGAGCGCGTGGCTTGGCCGCAGGCCCGCGAGACCGAACGCGAGGCCGTCCAGCGCGTGCAGCACCACCGCCTGCTCGCGATCGCGCACCGCAGTCAGGTTGATGTGCTCGTTGACGGTCAGCATCGCGTCCAGATACGCGAGCAGTTGCGCAGCGCTGGCATCGTCGATGTCGACGCCGAGCGCCTTCGCAAGGGCGCAGAGGCGCGTGGCGTCGGTGTGGGCGGGCGGGTTGCTATCGGCTGGTTCCTGAGTCATCGAGGCGGGGCAGCGTAGTCGCGGACTCGCGCACGCGCTGTGCATTTCGTGCGGGCTTCGCAGCCTGGCGTGCCTCTGGTCAGGTCGCGCGCGTCGCGTCGTCGCGCAGCAAAGCCGCGTGCAGCGCGTCGACATCCGAGCCGCCGGGGATCCATCGCACTTCGCGGAGCCGGCGAAGCCATGTGGTCTGTCGGCGGATCAGATGGTGCGTGTTGCGGCGGATGCGATTGCGCAGCTCTTGGCGGTCCTTGTAGCGGCCGCGCAAGAAGTCTCGGCACTCGGCGTAGCCGATCGCGGCGCCGGCGGTGCGCGAGAAGCCGCAACTCGACTCGATCGCCGCGCATTCGCTGACGAGTCCCGCGTCGAGCATTGCGTCGGCGCGCAGCTTGACGCGTTCGTGCAGCGTCTCGCGCGGCCACGAGATTGCGGCAATGCGGCACGGCCGCGCCCAGCGGTCGCGCGCGAAGTGTTCCTGCTGCTCGGAGATCGGTCGGCCCGTTCGCTGCAGCACTTCGAGCGCGCGCACGAGGCGGCGCAGGTCATGGCGATGGATGCGAGCGGCGGACACCGGGTCCTTCGCTTGCAGTTCGACGTGCAGGCAGCCGGGCTCGTTCTTCTCGCGCGCCTCGAGCTCTTCGCGCAGGGCAGGATCCGCAGCGGGCCCTTCCATGAGCCCCTTGAAGAACGCCATCAAGTAGAGGGCCGTGCCGCCGACGAAGATCGGCTGGTTGCCTCGCGCATGGATGTCGTCGACGACCGCTGCGGCCGCCGCGCACCAGCGCGCGGTGTCGAAGTCTTCATTGGGATCGACGAGGTCGATCAGGTGGTGCGGCGCGCGTGCGCGTTCCTGTTGCGTGGGCTTCGCCGTGCCGACGTCCATGCGCCGGTAGACCGTCATCGAGTCCATCGAGACGATCTCGCCGCGGCATCGCTCGGCGAGTTCCACCGCCAACGCGGACTTGCCCGAGGCGGTCGGGCCAGCGACGACCCACAAGGGCAGTTGCACAGGAGGGGTCGGGTCGGCCATGCGGGGCGGGGAAGATAGCGGATGCCTCCTAGCAGCGGGAACGGGCCTTCGGTACCCTCTTCGCCCTTCCTGAGCGGACTGCCCCGCTGGCAAGCCCATGATCGCATTCGTCTCCGACATCCACAGCAACACCGAGGCCCTGTCGGCGTGCTTCCGGCGCATCGACGAACTCGGCTGCAAGCGAGTGATCTGCCTCGGCGACGTGATCGGCTACGGGCCGGAGCCGCGCGAGACGCTGGCGATGCTGATGGCCCGCGCCGAACTGTCGCTGCTCGGCAACCATGAGCACGGCGCGATGTTCTACGCGTCGGACTTCAACGAGAAGGCGCGCGCCGCGATCGACTGGACGCGCGACCAACTCAACCGCAAGGATCGTCCGCGCGACGAGAACATGCGGCTGTGGAAGTATCTGGACGGGATGAAGGAGACGTGGCGCGAGGGCAACATGTTGCTCGTGCACGGTTCGCCGCGCGATCCGATCCGCGAATACCTCGTGCCGCGCGACGGCCAGGATCGGATCAAGATGGCCGAGTGCTTCGAGCGGATGGGCGAGGCGCGCATCTGCTTCGTCGGACACAGCCACGTGCCTGGCCTCTACCACGAGAGCGGCGGCTTCTACCCGCCAGGCGAGATCGGCGATCGCTATGAGCTCGGCGAGGGCAAGGTGATCGTCAACATCGGTTCCGTCGGCCAGCCGCGCGACGGCGATCCTCGCGCGTCGTTCGTGACGTTCGACGGCAAGGTCGTCCAGTTCCATCGCGTCGCCTACGACTTCGAGGCGACGATGCGCAAGATCCGCGCGATCCCAGCGCTTCCCGCATACCTCGCGGACCGGCTCGCCCAAGGGCGCTGAGCCGCAGCAACGCATTTCGTGACGCTCGCTCGTTCCATGCTCAGGACCCTGATTGCCGCACTGTTCGTTCTCGTTCCCACGCTGTTGATTGCGCAGGATCGACCCGACTTCGTCCACGAGTTCGGCAAGCCAGGGGAGAAGGGCAGCTTCCGCGTCGGCTTCGACGACCGTGGCGCGTCCGTGTTCTTCGTGCAGTTGATGGACCACTTCGCGACGGTCGAAGCTGGCAAGAAGCCTGCGCAAGAACTCGCGTCGTCGGACTACATGCTGCTCGTCGGCGATGGCGCGAGCGTCTACTCGCTGCAAGCGGACGAAGTGGGCACGAGCCTGTTCGGCGGCAAGCTCGCGAGCGGCGCGTGGAAGCGCAGCGTGCAGGATGGCGCCGTCTCGTTCTCGATCGAGGCCGACAACGGCCTCATCCTGCGCAAGACCTACCGCCATCGCCAAGAGCAACGCGGCCTCGCGATCGAGTGGAAGCTCGAGAACCGCGGCACGTCGGTCGCTGCGGGCCAGCAACTGCTGCTGAGCTTCGCTGCTCCCGCGTTGGCCAACCGCACGGAGCTCGCGATGTTTGGAACGTCGGCATGGGCCATCGCCGCTCCGGTGGACGGCGATAGCAAGCATGTCGGCGCGAGCGCGGAAGGCGCGATCCAAGAGTTGCTCACCGCGGATGGCCGCGCGCTGTCGATGGTGGGCTCGTCGAATCGCTTCTTTGGCGGATTCTTGTTCCCGCTCGACGCCGCCGCGGCCGCATCGGTGACCCGCATCGACGTCGAGTCGCTGCCGTTGCGCGACAACGCGCTGCTCGAGATCAAGGCGCGGTCGATGCCGCGCGCGCTCGTGCAAGTGAAGTTGCAGGTGCCGGCGCAGGGCGCATCGACGGATCTGTCGTTTGGCTGCTATCTCGGCCCGAAGTCGTTCGCTGCGTTCGAGGAGAGCCCGGAGAACGCGCGCTTCCTGCCGATCCTCGACGTCGATCTCGAGCCGCCGTGCTGTGGCAGCGTCGTGGTCCCCGGCGGTCGCTTCATGGCGACGATGCTCGTGAAGCTGCTGGGCCTGTTCCACGGCATGACCGGCGTGTGGGGCGTGGCGATCATGCTGCTGACGATTCTCGTCCGCGGCGCGCTGGCTCCGCTCAACTTCCGCATGCAGAAGTCGATGCGCGCCTACGGCAAGCGGATGGCGGAGCTCAAGCCGAAGCTCGACAAGATCAAGGAGAAGTACGCCGACGATCCGAAGGCGCACCAGCAGGCGATGATCGCGTTCCAACGCGAGCACAAGTTGATGCCGCCGATCGGCGGTTGCCTGCCGATCTTCCTGACGATGCCGATCTACATCGGCCTCTTCACCGCGTTGCGCACGAGCTACGACCTGCGCCAACAGGGCTTCCTGTTCATGTCGGACTTGAGCGCGCCGGACGCACTGTTCCCGCTGCCGTTCTGGCCGGGGCTGTTCAACGTGCTGCCGCTCGTCTGGATCGCGCTGATGGTGATCCTGCAGTCGCGCATGCCGCTGCCGACCGATCCGCAGCAGCGCCAGATGCAGCAGATCATGCGCTACATGCCGCTGATGTTCGGCGTGATGCTCTACAACTATGCGTCGGGCCTGATGGTCTACATGGTCACCTCGATGATCTGGACCTTCGGCGAGTCGGCCGTGACCAAGAAGATCCTTGGGCCGATCGACCCCAACGCCGCGAGCTTGGCGCCGCAGCCGATGATGTGACGCTCGGGGGATGCGGGGGCGGTTGCGCGAAGCCCGCGCGCCGCTCCAATGCGGCGATGCACTCCGCCTCGTCCTCGTCGCATCCCGATCGCCGTGAGTTCTTGGGCTCCGCCGCCAGCGCCGCGGCCGCCATCGGCGCCATCTCGCTCGCGAACTCCGCGCCCGCAGCTTCGACGCTGTTGGTTCCGTCGGCGCGCGAACCGTTGTTCACGGTGAGCCTCGCGGAGTGGTCGCTGCATCGCACGTTCTCGCGCGACGGCAAGGACAACCTGGAGTTCCCCAAGAAGGCGAAGTCCTACGGCATCGACGCGATCGAATACGTCAACTCGTTCTTCAAGGACAAGGCCCGCGACGAGGCCTACCTCAAGGAGCTGGACCAGCGCTGCAAGGGCGAAGGCGTGCAGAGCGTGTTGATCATGGTCGATGGCGAAGGCGAACTCGGCCATCCCGACAAGCAGAAGCGCGCGCAAGCGGTCGAGAACCACCACAAGTGGGTCGAATGCGCGAAGCGTCTCGGCTGCCATTCGATTCGCGTCAACGCGCAGAGCTCCGGATCGTGGGCCGAGCAAACGAAGCTCGCGGTCGATGGCCTGCGGCGCCTGTGCGAGTTCGCCGATGGCCACGGCATCAACGTGATCGTCGAGAACCACGGCGGGCTCTCGAGCAACGGCAAGTGGCTCAGCACCGTGCTCGCGATGGTGGATCACCCGCGCATGGGCGCCTTGCCGGACTTTGGCAACTTCCGCGTCAGCAAGGATGAGACTTACGACCGCTACATCGGCACCAGTGAGTTGATGCCGTTCGCGAAGGGCGTCTCGGCCAAGTCGCACGACTTCGACGACCAGGGCAACGAGACCGGCACGGACTACCGCAAGATGCTCAAGATCTGCGTCTTGGACCACGGCTGGCGCGGTCGCATCGGCATCGAATACGAGGGCGGCCGCCTGTCCGAGGACGAGGGCATCAAGGCGACGCACAAGTTGCTGCTGCAGTGCCGCGACGAGATGGCGGCGCAGCGCTGAGTCGCGGGGCGGCACTCGTCCGCGGGGCTGCTTCGCTTGGCGGTGCCGACTGGCGCCGCACGCTCGCTGCGCTGCTCTGGGTCGCGCGCGAGCGAGAAGTGAGGTCCCGGGCGGAATCGAACCGCCGTAAACGGATTTGCAATCCGTTGCCTAACCACTCGGCTACGGGACCGTGAGGGCGCGACAGGGTATCGAGGATCGGTTCTGGATCAAGTGCGAGACTTTGTCCTAGGGCTGCCTATCATCCCGCGCCCGCCGCGCGACCGCTGCTGCGGCGATCTGGACCCGTGAAGACTAAGAAGAACATCCACTTCGAATTCAGCCAGGACCTCGTGCGCGAGCCCTTGCTCTACAAGATCAATCGCTCGTTCGACGTCGTGGTCAACATCCGCGGCGCGTCGGTGACGGACCAGGGCGGATTCATCGCGCTGGAGCTCGAAGGCGAGCAGTCGGAGATCGACCGCGTGATCCAGTATCTGCATTCGCAGGGCGTCACGTTCGGCGAAGGGCTCGGCGGCACGGAGCGATGATCGGCGCACGCATCGGCGTCGCTTCTTCGCGCGTTTGGCGCATGGCGCTCGACGCGCGGTTCTCGCTCGGCACGGCGCTGTGCCTGCTCGCGCTTCCGTCGCAGTTGGCGCGTTCGAGCGATAGCGAAGGCGCCGTAGCGAGGCTGCCCAACGACATGGTCGCCCGCGGCAAGGCGGGCGTCGTCGTCAGCTGTGAGCCACATGCGACGGCTGCGGGCCTCGCAGTGCTGCGCGATGGCGGCAACGCCGTCGACGCCGCGATTGCGGTTGCGCTGACGCTCGCGGTCACGCATCCGCAGGCGGGCAACCTCGGCGGCGGCGGGTTCTTGCTGGTGCGCATGGCGGACGGCACGACGACGTCGTTCGACTTCCGCGAATGCGCGCCGCAGTCCGCGACCGCGGGCATGTATCTGCGCGCCGACGGGACCCTCGACGACGACAAGGTTCGCTTCGGCGCTTCGTCTGCAGGCGTGCCCGGCAGCCCCGCGGGACTTCATCTCGCGTTGCAGCGCTTTGGCACCAAGCCGCTGCGGCAACTCGCGGCGCCTGCGATCGCGCTCGCCAAGCACGGCTTCCCGGTCGACCAGTTCCTCGCAGAGGCGCTCGTCGAAGAGCAGAAGGCGCTGTCGCGCTTTGCTACGACGCGGGCGATCTTCTTCCGCGGCGACGAGCCGCTGCGCCAAGGCGACATGCTGCTGCAGCCCGACCTCGCGGCGACGCTGCAGCGCTATGCCGATGAGGGACCTGACGGCTTCTACAAGGGTGTCACCGCCGAGCGCATCGCGGCGCACATGAAGGCGTCGGGCGGGTTCGTCACGGAGCAGGACCTCGCCAACTACCGCGCCGTCGAGCGCGCGCCGCTGCGCGGCTCGTACCGCGGCCACGAAGTGATCAGCATGCCGCCGCCGTCGTCAGGCGGCGTGGCGCTGCTGCAGATGCTCAACCTGCTCGAGCCCTACGACCTGCGCGGCATGGGCTACGGCAGCAGCCGCACACTGCACCTGCTGACCGAAGTGATGCGCCGCGCGTACGCGGACCGTTCGAAGTGGCTTGGCGATCCCGATCACTATGCGGTGCCGACCGAGGGGCTGATCTCGAAGGCATACGCCGACTCGCTGCGACAAGGATTGCGCACCGATCGCCGCAGCGAAGTGGCTCCGGGGTTGCCGCCGGGCGCCAAGGAGAGCGACGACACGACGCACTTCTCGGTGGTCGACAAGGACGGCAACGCGGTTGCGTGCACGACGACGATCAACAACACGTTCGGCAGCGCAGATGTGGTCGCGGGCTGCGGCTTCCTGCTCAACGACGAGATGGATGACTTCGCCGCGCGGCCTGGCACGCCCAACATGTTTGGCCTCGTCGGCGGCAAGGCGAATGCGATCGCGCCCAACAAGCGCATGCTGTCGTCGATGACGCCGACGATCGTCGTCAAGGATGGCAAGGTGCGCCTTGTGCTCGGCGCGCCAGGCGGCGGCCGAATCATCACCGGCGTGCTCCAGGTGCTGCTCAACGTCGTCGACCACGGCATGCGCCTCGAGACAGCGGTGCGTGCGCCGCGCATTCATCACCAGTGGACGCCCGACGTGATCGCGTGGGAGGAGTTGGCGCTGTCGCAGGATGTGCGCGACGCGCTCGCGGCGATGGGGCACACGTTTGAGCCAAGGCCGCGCGGCATCGGCCGCGTGCAATCGATCGCAATCGCCGCCGATGGCGAGCGCGTCGGCGTGTGCGATCACCGCAGCGGCGGCAGCGCCGCCGCTCAATAAGCTCGAGGGCGGCAGCGCCGCCGCTCAGTAGGCACTGGGGCGGCAGCGCGCATGCTCAGTAAGCACAGCGCGCGGCGAGCAGGGGCTGATTCGCTCTAGGCCGCGCGCAAGCGGTTCCCGCAGTTATCGCGGGAACCATGCGTCGCAATCAGGCCGAGCCGAGGCCGCGTCACGCGACGCGGGCTCACTTGCTCTTGTTCTGGCGTTCCTTCTTCCAGACGTCGAACGCTTCCTTGTTGTCGAACTTCGTCAACAAGCGCGTCCAAGCGTCGTTCGTGCGCGCGTTGTGGTCCGCCTTGCGCGGATCGAGGTCGCCGCCCGACTCCACTGGGACGAAGCCGCAGTTGATGCCCGACGTGATCGTCTCGAGCATCTGGTTGAACTCGTAGGCGGTCATCTGGTCGTCGCCCGACTTGTAGTCGAACTTACGGAGGCGATCGATGATGCCGAAGATCGCGTAGTAGCCGATCTTCTCGAGCTTCGGCTTCGCGGAGATGCCCGGCTTGCCGCCGTTGCAGACGTCTTCGATCAGCGAAACGATCTCGTCCTTCTGCGCCTGCTCGCACTCCGCGGGCCACGAGACATCGCCGAGCACGGACGGGTTGTAGACGTCTTCGAGCTTCGTCGTCTTGTTGGCTTCCCAACGTTCCTTCGGAGCGCCGCTGTTCGCTGCGGGCGTCGCTTCGGCG
>JACCDO012200143.1_pt1 | contig 16057 bp, 37 predicted proteins | sample 7446101 | NCBI WGS metagenome assembly JACCDO01 (sample SAMN15323440, study PRJNA562643) | freshwater metagenome | isolation source: river surface water | place: USA:Blue River Watershed | collected 2017-08-16
AACTACTTGCTAACCACATAAGTACTTCAACTATAAACCAATATAAATACTAATAAAATGATTGAATTTAGTGTAACATATAAATCAAAATATAGATTGAAATCAAATCCAAACTATGTATTTTCAACTTGTGGATTATGCTTTAATTTAAGAAGTGGAAAGTTAGTAAAACAAATAACTAAAGGATATACTATTGGTTATTTAATAGATAGTAAATTCAAGTCTTTGTTAGTGCTTAAAAAAGAATTAGAAATAATACCCAAAAAAGAATACTGCCCTTTTTAAAAATAACAACAATTTAAAACAAAAAAAAATGAATGAAGTAACAGGAAAAATCAAATTAATTAGAGATACTCAACAAGTATCAGAAAAGTTTCAAAAACGTGAGTTTGTGATTGAAAGTAACGAAAATTACCCTCAAACACTATTATTTGAATTACAAGGTAGAAATTGTGATATTATTGATTCGTACAGCGTAGGACAGGAAGTAGTCGTTTCTGTGGAAATTAGAGGTCGTTTATGGACAAATCCCGAAGGAGTAGATAAATACTTCAATACTCTGGTTTGTTACAAAATACAACCGTCAAATGCTCCAGTAGGTGGTAATCAACCCCAAGTAGAAACGAAAACCAACCCGAAAGAATTTGGTGTACCACTTTCTGGAGAGGAAGATGAATTGCCATTTTAAAATAAACTATTAAAAGTTTGTTTTATATATTAAAGTTTTTATATATTTGCATTAATCAATCTGCGTGGAATCAGATTAGATTATCTGATTTCATTATAGATTGAAGAAAAAAGATAACCCTTAATTTAGTCCTCCACGCAACTAAATTGAGGGATTTTTTCTTTTTAAGAACTTCCAAAAAAGTTTTACCTGTTAACTGCAAAATAACATCCGTATAAAAAAGCAATTTTTTAGTAGGCGGTGGAGTAATCCAAAAAGTAATATCTAATGCTGTTAAAAAATCTCGCAATGAGTTAGCTTCTCAACGAGTGTTGCAATCCGAAAGGTAAATAAAACAGTAAACGACAAAACCATTCCGAAAGGAGAAGTAAATAAGAAATTGGTGCAACTCGGAAGTGTAGATATTGCTTGATAACTAAAGTAAGGGTAGTTATAAATGTTGAAAATACCTCGTGGGTGGTATTGCAACATAAAAGCATCGCTATTGTTTAATCTCAAATTAATACTATGAATTATAAACTTGAAGAAAAAAGATTTTTAGAAAATTGTATAATTTCAAATACAAACGGATTACTTGCTTCGGATTGGTTTAATCCTTCTGAATCTAACTATAATCAAATTACTACTTTTGCTTCGGATTTAGCTTTAGAACAATTAAAAAAACGAAATGAACTATTTGGTATCGAAAAGAAAGTTAAGCAAAAAAAAGAAGAAATAAGTATTGATATTGACGAAATAATAGATATTTTCAATCAGGTTTGTTTTGCTTTACCTACAGTTACGAAATCTACAAAAGAAAGAGAAAAAGCAGTTCTTAAAATTTTAGAAAATTATACCACACAAGATATTGGAGATGTTTTTAAAAATGTAGCTGAAAGTGATTATCTATGCGGTAAAAAAGTAGAATGGATTGCTGATTTTGATTGGATTTTTAAACCCGTAAACTTTATAAAAATTTTAGAAAACAAATATAAAAACATCGAAAATGGAACTACAAACAACAAATCAGAATACACAGCAAGTAACAGTCTTAAAGAAAAAATTGCTCAAAGGTTAAATATATAGCTTACTTACTATTTTTTTTGTATATTTGTAATGCAATCTCTCACTTGTATTAAGATATTTAGTCTAACGACTAACAAAGAAATCCTAAATAGTGTGTGAGAGCCTATTTGGGATTTTCTTTTTATACTAAAAAACATTATGGAAATTTTTAAAAAAATTAAAGGATATGAATATTATCATATTAGTAATTTAGGTTACGTAAAAAGCCTTAAATTTAATAAAGAAATTATACTTAAAAATGTAATAAGTGGAGGTGGAGGTGGATATTATTCTGTGGTTTTATGTCTTAATAATATAAAAAAACGTCATTTTATACATAGGTTAATAGCTGAATATTTTATTCAAAATCCTGAAAACAAACCACAAGTAAATCACAAAAATGGAATTAAAACCGACAACAGAGTTGAAAATTTAGAATGGTGTACGTCTAAAGAAAACACGCGTCACGCTCATAATACAGGTCTAGTTAATATCAAAGGAGAGAATCATTATAAATCTAAATTAACTGAATCAGATGTTGTTTTTATAAGAAATAGTAAAAAAAGTAATTCTGAATTAGCTAATCTATTTAACGTAGACAGGTCTAATATTAGATATATCAGGATATATAAAAGTTGGAGACATATAAAATAATAATAAAATGGAAAATAAAATAATTAGAGTTGCTGAATTAAATAATGTTAAAATAAGTTTATTAAAAGTTTATTCTCCGAAGAATTGCCTTAAACACGGTGGTAAATTAAAAACTATCAATCAAGCTATGAATGCTGACGCTCCTACTCTCGGAACTTTTAATCGTGAACACGGAAAGGAATTTACAGAGGGTTTGATAATGGCTTGGTTAATGCACTTGAATTTAATTTTAAATTTAAAGCGACCAATGACTGATGAAGCAATAGAAATGTGTGCTATTGATATTGTAAAAGAGTTTTACGCTATTAAAATATCTGACTTAACGTTTCTATTCAAACGTATTTATTCAGGGCATTATGGGGAGTTTTATGAGAGTTTATCTATCCCAAAAATAATGACTTTTTTTAGAGAATATTTCGATGAAAGATGCGAAATAGCAGAAAATGAAAGTATTTCAAATCACAACAACATAATTAGCGACCAAACATTTAACTACTCCAAAAATATAAAAAGAATTATTCAAGGTCAAAGCCAACGTTCAAAATGATAACACAAGAAAAATTTTGCCATAACCTAAACTTAATGCACCTTGCTTACATTTCAGGCAATGAAGATATTGTTTTAAATATTATGAAAGGCTTTTTAGTCTATTTCCCAAACGAAAAAGAAAATTTAGAATATTACTGCTTCGGACTTTATTTTGGTAAGTGTGGAGAAGAATTTCAGTCGCCAGAAGAATTGTATAACGAACTTATTAAAAAATGAAATTTGCAGATTGTCAAAAAATAAAATATAATTACGGAAGTAAATTATATTCCGATGAAAAAATAGATGAAATAATCCAACTTTTTTATACTTTAAAAGATAACCGTTCAAGTGTTATAGCTGAAAAAGTAGGGTTACGACCTTGTCAAGTGTTAGGAATACTCGACAGATACGATAGTAACGTTATTAAATACGAAAGAAAAAACTATGAATAAGAAACACAAAATAAATTTACATAAATTTTATGCTTTAATGCAACTCCTTCAGGACAATTTAGACGACTTCGAGAACTTTGATAAAGCAACCCCAAGAATGAAACAATTAAGAACCAATATGAGCGAGTTTTGTGAATTATTGAATAATGAGTGTGCTAATACATTTGCAGTTCAGAAAACAACATATTTTCAAGAATTAAGCAATAAGATTGATACGATTTTAAGAAAAAATTTTAATCCTGAATTATGAAAAATCCATACGAACCTATTTTAAAAGAAATCGCCAATGGAATGCTTGAAACTGCTGAAATAAAACCAAACTATTCAGAAGACGCTTTACTTGATGCGTTGTTTATTTTTCAAAGTGTTTTACTTGACAAAATACACAACTTGCAACAAGAAGAAAAAATGGAATTGAAATACGGACTTCAAATGGCAGAAGCTTGTGGCAAAGAATTAAGAAAACTAATCCACACTTTCACTGGATTAGATACTGTTGAACTAGTAAATAATTACGAAAAAAATTATGAACCAAGATATAGATACGAGATATTTGAAAGCTCAATGAACCACATTAACGAATACGATTTTGAAATCAAAGAATCGATGGCTACGTTCCACAACAAAACATTTTTAGAACAAATAAAAAACAATTTAGAGTTTTATGGAATGACTGTTCAATCTTTGTCGAAGTCTATTAATATGAGTGAATTTAGGCTTTCTGCTTTGATAAATGGTAGGGCAGATTTCGAGCATTTTGAGGTTGATGTAATAAAGAAACGATTGCATATAAAATAAAATATATTTTTTGTTGTATTGTATATATTTTTTACTATATTTGTGAAATAAAACCTTACTATATGAAAACAAACGTTGTAATGATTAGAAAAATGGGTGTTTTTGATGTATATCAAAGAACGGAAGATGGTATGTTTAATGCTACATCTTTATTATCTCAATGGAATAAGTCAAAAGGATTGTCAAGAGGTAAAGAGGTTAATGATTTCTTAAAAATCGACAAAACAAAAGATTTTATTTCGGAGGTTGAATTTAGAGAAAATTATAATACGAATAAAATCGTATTATCAAAAAAAGGTAAAAATGGAGGCACTTGGTTACATCCTTTAGTTTTTATTGATTTTGCTATGTGGTTAAATCCATCTTTTAAATATGACGTAATGAAATTTGTTTACGATGAATTGATTAAAGAGCGGAAAGACGCTGGAGATGGTTATTTGAAACTTTCTGCATCAGGACAAACGTTAAAAGGATATGATTTTGTAGAAGTGGCAAAAGCTATTCAATGGATAGTTTATAGAACTACTGGAAAAGAATTAAGGCAATTAGCATCACAACAGCAATTAGCTGAAATAAACGACATTCAAACCAAACTTTCTTTTGCTATTGATTTTGGCTACATAAAGACATATCCGCAATTAGTTTCAGAATTAAGAAAAATGTACAGAATTAAATATCATAAATTACCTTTTTAAAATGGAAAAAATAAAACAAAAATGTGGAAGAAAGCAAATATACGGGGAGGAAACAGTTACTTTCTCAATTGCTGTTCCAAAAAGTAAAAAAGAGATTATAAAAACCTTTGTTGAAGGACTTTTAAAAACCTATAAAATCAAATAAAGCTATGTCAAAAGAAACAGTAACAGTAACCTATTTAGGTGTAGAGCTTGAAGTAAGTGGGGTGTATTCTCCCGAAGAGCCTATGGTAATGTATTATCAAGATGGTTCTGGCTATCCTGGTTCATCTTCTGAATTTGAAATTACATCAGTAGAAATAGGAGGACAAAATGCCGAAGAAATAATTGATAAGTTATACGCTTGGAATGATTTAGTAGAATTAGCAATAAAAAAAATTGAGGAATAATGAAGTGTAAAATATGCGGAAATCGATTTGTTGCTACTTATTTTCTCCAAAAACATTGTTCTAAAGAGGTATGTCAAGAGAATTGGAGAAACCTTTTTTTAGAAGAAAAAAAACAAGTAGATAATGCTTTTAGAAGCAAGTCAAAACCGATAAAAAAGGTTTCAGATAAAAAAGCACTTCAAGACATAATCTACAAAAGCGAAAGGATTAAGTTTTTGTCTTTACCTGAAAATAGCATTTGTTTTATAGAAGGGTGCAATAAGAAAGCTACAACTATCGAACATCGTGCAGGACGTGGAATAAATTACCTTAAAAAAGAAACGTGGGCAGGTTGTTGTTTAGAGCATAATCTCGAATTAGAAAACAATCCTGAACTTTCAAAAAAATATCAATTATCTAAAATTCACGGAGGAAGCAAATGATTAAGATAGAGATACCACCGATGTCAGTAAATAAAGCATGGAAAGGTCAGCGGTTCAAAACTAAAGAGTATTTGATGTATGAGGGTATTGTTTTGATTATGTTGCCTAAGATGGCAATTCCTGAACCTCCTTTCAAAATTAATATTCAATTAGGGTTTAGTAACAGTCTATCCGATATTGACAACCCTGTAAAACTAATTTTAGATATTTTGCAGAAAAAATACAAATTTAATGACAGAGATATTTTCGAGTTGAACATAAAAAAAGAAACCGTAAAAAAAACAAAAGAATACTTCGCATTTGAAATTTTAAAACTATGACAAAATTAGAAAAGTTATACCTTAAATTCGGAATTATTATTTGTGTTTTATTAACCATCAGTTTACTAACTTTATTATTTTTATTCAATATCATATATTCGATTTGATGAATTATATAAAGTTAGTGATTATAAAATATTAGAAGAATATAGCCATAAAAGTTTAATGATAAGTTGCGTATGTGGTGGTTAATTTATGATGAACTTTATATACAATAAGATTCAGAATTTTGTAAAAAAGTGCGAGATTCACGCAGTTTCTCGAAATATTAACAAATAAAAATGGAAACAAAAAAAGCGATGGAAAATAATGAAATTATGAATATTGGCGAAATAGTCAAAATTAAAAATAAAATATATGGAACTAAAAATAAGAGATTGGAACGATGTGAAATTTAGGGCTTACGACCCTATAAATAAAGAAATGGTTTATCAAAGTAGAAAAGAAAATGAAATGTTTAATTGGTCTATTCTCATGCGGTATCATTTAACGATGCAATACACTGGTTTAAATGACAGAAACAACAAAAAAATATACGAAGGCGATTTTGTAAGAGATGGTCAAAGAGTTTTATTTGTAAAGTTTACAAATGGTAGTTTTAACTTCTTTTCAAAACACGGTTATATGGTTACTAATGTGGATACAACTTGGTTTGAAGTTATTGGCAATATGTTTGAAACTCCTAATCTGTTTTCGGAGCAGTCATAAGGTTGCTGATAACGTTTTGCGGCTTGGCGCAGTGCCGCATACACTAAACTTAATTATTAACCACTGCACTCTCAGCGGCATTGCGATAAACCGCTGTTGGGCGCAGTTAAATTTTGCAAGAATGTTCAACTTATTTCAACAAAAAACAGCTACTCTTTTTAATGGCAAGAAGGTAAAAGAAGGTGATAAGTGTTATTTCATTAACTCCGATGGTGTGAAATGTGAAGGTTTAATTCAGAGACGTAAGTTTGACGTTAAACTCCAAACTCCGCACTATGGTACACTACGTTCAAAAGAACCGCACAAAGAAACGATACTCAAAAAGGGTAGTCTGTTTTTTTGGAACGATGGTTTTTTGATTGAAGATTATGTCACTTTGGATGTGGTCGCTTAATTGCGCCAACGTTCTACGGCTATACGGTGACAAGGGAAAGTAAAAACTAAACTATCGGAGTTTGCCCGAACAATGCAAACACAAAACCAACATTAAGTTAAGCCTAAAACCGCAATAGAGCAAAACCGATGTTATAAGTAGCTTTTATTATGAAACCATTAGGTAGATTGAAAAATATAAAAGGTTGCGGAGAGTGGAAAAGGTCGTTTTTTAAAATAGGCAATTGGTGGGAAGAAATGACAGAACCAATAAGTAATAAATCTGCAAGAAGAAAATTAAAACAACAATTAAAAAACAAAAAATTATGACACCAAAAGAAAAAGCACTTGAATTAAGAGAAATTTTCTTAATGCGACAAACTGGAGAACAAGAACAATTTGTATCCGAACACCAAGCTCTACAATGTTCAATATTTCACGCTGAAAATGTTATAAAAGAACTTGAAAAAGTATTGGGTAAAAAAAATGCAGACTTAAGTTCGAACTTTATTTTTTGGATACGAGTTTTAGAAGAATTAAATTATAATGAAGAATTAGATAATTTAGGCAATCTTTTCGATACTGTTATTCTTTTGGAGTAGCGGTTGTCAGAAAGTTACTTATAACGTATGGTGCTTGGCGAAGGCTGGGATTAGAATTACTAAAGTTTAAATTATGAACAGAAGCTCAATAGAATTACAGAACTTGATTGAATCACAGAAGCCCAGCTTTTGCCAAACACGTGTTACAGGCAGTACGGGGTTAAATGTACTATCTCTTTTCGATGGTATGTCTTGTGGTCAATTAGCGTTACAAAAGGCAGGAATAAAAGTTAATCAATACTTTGCAAGTGAAATAAAGCCACACGCAATAAAAGTAACTCAACACAACTTTCCAAATACAATACAATTAGGTAGCGTTTTAGATGTAAAAGCAAGTGATTTGCCAAAAATTGATTTATTAATAGGTGGAAGTCCTTGTCAAGATTTCAGTTCAGCTAATAAAGAAAAATTAGGATTACAAGGCGAAAAATCAGGTTTATTTTATGAGTATTTAAGACTTTTAAAAGAATGTAAGCCGAAATACTTTTTACTTGAAAATGTGGCAATGGATGATTATAGCTATGCAGCAATAAGTGAAATGCTTGGAACTTATCCAACAAACATAAATAGTGAACTTGTATCAGGGCAATTAAGACAAAGAAGCTATTGGACTAATATAGGTCCAGAAAGTTTTGATTTATTTGGGAATAGATATTCAATGATACCACAACCGAGAAACAAAAAAATAAAGTTTCAAGATTTATTAGAGAATGGATATACAGATAGATTAAAAGCAAGATGCTTACTTGAAAGTGAAAGTAGAAATCCAGGAAGTACATTTTCATCATTAAGAAGATATATGATACAAGGATTTATAAATGTAATATTTAAAGATAAAGAAACTTACGAAAAGTATTCTAAAATGACAGAAGATGAGATGAAAGCAAATTTTGTTGATGGCGATATTAGAAAACTAAACCAAACAGAAATGGAACGATTACAAACAGTACCCAATGGATATACAAGTATTCTAAAAAGAAATGAAGCAGCTTGTTTATTGGGTGATGGTTGGACGGTTGATACTATTGCACATATTTTTTCATTCATAGAAGTAGAATGTTCAAATTATGCACAGTCGTAGTATTGCCTATAACGTTTCTCGGCTTGGCGAAGTTGGGGATTTTGAAAACGAAACGCTCAAATTATTACTAAACTTAAATTGAAATACAGATGTTGAATTTACCACCTAACCCCCAATTTTGCCAAACCCAAGTTATGCGTAGTGTTTTGATTAATGCTGATAGTTTAGATTATATGCCAACAATACAAGATAAAAGTATAGATTTTGTATGTATTGACCCTCCTTACGAATTAGATACTCACGGAGGAGGTAAAAAAGACAATGTAATGCTTCGGCAAATTAATAATAACCATATTGACTTTATAAGCAAAGGTTTTGATATTGAAAAAGTATTTACTGAAATTGAAAGAATAAACAAAGTTATGAATATGGTTTGTTTTTGCTCAAATAAACAAGTTTCTAAAATTATGAATTATTGGGAGCAAAAAAAGTATTCAGTTACTTTGCTTGTATGGGATAAGCCAAATCCTATTCCTTTTGGAAATGGGAAACACATAAGTAATTTAGAATTTATGGTTTATGTTCGTGGCAAAGGTGCAACTTTTAATAATTTAGGAGTTAATGAGCAAAAGAAAACTTTTAACTATCCAAGCCCAAGTAGTTCAAAAAGATTGCACCCAACAGAAAAACCTATTGAATTACTTGAAAGATTGATTAAACTACATACAAAAGAAGGTGATATTGTATTAGATTGTTTTGCGGGTAGTTTTTCAACTGCCGATGCCTGTAAGCGTTTAAATCGTCAATGTATAGCAATAGAATTAGAAAAAGAATATTACGATAAAGGCGTAAATCGTTTGAGTGGTTCGCTGTTCTAACATTACGCATAACGTTTTGCAGATAAGCGATGGCAAAGATTTAGAAACAAAATTTTTAACTTAAAAACAGAATATAATATGAAAACGAGAACATCAATTTACCACCGCACATTTGCTTTTGCTTATGTGATGTTAGTAGCTGTTATTTTTTGCGGTTGTAATCCACAGCCAGAAAATGAAAGTAGCGAAATGAGTAATGGCGATTATGTAACGAAAGTTATTGATAGCTGTGAATATATTGAGTATGACTATGGTTTATTTGACCAACGAGTGTATAGCCTTACTCATAAAGGTAACTGTAAATTTTGTGCAGAACGTAGCAAAAAATAATTGCTACTAACGGAAAAGCTTGTAGCTGTATGCCAAGATAGAAGTGAATAATAGCAGAGAGCTTCTGCATATAGCTACAAGCGTGTGTTAGTAGCTGGACGGATTTTTAACCACAGAGGTACACAAATGTCCCTCTCTTAAAAAAGATAAATATTATGGATGTAAAAAATACAGTCGTTGTTTTTATAACCGACAAACACGGATGTGAAATGTTTAAAGAATATGTTCACAAAGATTATACAGATAGCGCAAAAAGAGATTTGCAAAGACATTTAGACGCTGCTAAATTAAACCCAGCGTATTATCATTTTTTAGATGTACCAACCGCAGAAATTAAAATTAAAAAGATATAATTATGGAAAAAATGAAAATATATACAGATGAATTATTGGAAGAAATGTCTTTTGAAAACGATTTGTAGTCTTGCTACTAACGGCGGATGATACACGCAGGCTGAAAAAGTAAGCCTTATGTTTCAGTTTGATACCAATTTTTCAGACATAAAACTATCTTTAAATTTAGCCCTAAAGTCAGCTTGCTTGTATCATTTGTTACTGGTTGTTTTTCTTTGTTTTTCAGGTAATTAAAAATAAATTAAAATTTCTTTTGAAAAAGTTTGCACAATCAAAAAGATGTCGTATATTTGTATAACAAAATCAAACAAATAGAAATTATGACACTTACAGTAAAAGAAATCACAACACTTGAGTTACTAAACAAAAAAGGATTAGTTTACGAATATGTAGAAGTTGAAGCATTAGGACTTGGAGGGGTAACTAAATTAGTTAACAAATTGGTTAAAATAGATACTAAAGCTAAAAAAGTTAATCCTGTTATGAAAATGGTTTCAGAATCAAAAGAAATGACAAGTGTAGAAGCTCAAGAAGTTATGGAAGCTTCAAGAAAAAGACAAATGAAAAACCTTTAATATTTTAATTATGAAACCATCAAAAAACAGTCCGAAAAAAATTTTCAGAGCATCAATAAGTTATTCAAAAGCACTCCCTGAAATTGGGAGTGTATCAACCGCATTTGCAATGACACTTGAAGATGTAAAGCATAACTCTTTATTTTACACCGACCAAGCCACAAGAAATGACGTGACATCTTCCGTAGTCATTTATGAAAATAAAAAACAATATCCTGATTTTGATTGGGTAGAAGTTGAAAGGTTTACGGTTAATGAAAAAAGAGGAGGTAAGCGTGAAGGTACTGGCGCAAAACCAAAGTATTCAGAACCAACAAAAACAACCGCTTTTCGTATTCCTATTTCTAAAATAGAAGAAGTAAAAGAAGTCGTTAACCGAATGTTGTCGGGTTACGCAGAAAATAACCAGTAACGATGTTGAGTATAACCGAAGGTGGGGATTTAAAGTGCTGAACCCTGACTTACCGACAAAAGTAAATTAGAAGCACAATAGCTGATTTTGGGAACTACCGCCCCACTTTTGGTTATACTTTGTTAGCGGTATGTAAAAATTACGGATATGACACCAGTATATGTTTATGTTGAAAGCACACAAAGTTTGGCTTTTCAATTTGTTAAATTTAAAACACGTCCACAAGCTGAACGATTTATTCAGCAATTATCACAACGAAGCCAAACTTTACGAAGTTGGATTTGGGAACGATTTAGTGAGTAAATTTTATTACCGCTAACGTTTCTCGGCTTTGCTTTGTTGCGGAAAAGTAAGCCGAAAGTTTAGATTAAGAAACAAAAATGACAAATACAAACCGAACATTCAGTTAAGCCCGAAACCGCAATAGAGCAAAACCGATGTTATAAAACGTTTTTAATATGTACAAACCAATTAAATTACAAGGCTACAATGATGCTTTTACGATTAAGGCAAAAAACAGAAGATTTGCAATTGTTAAAAAGGAAGTTGATGGCAAAAACAGAAATATGATTTACATAACTTCTTTGACTTCTGAAACAGGAAAAGAAGATGGAGCAATTACAAAACTTTCTGAAAATGAAAAAATAAAATATTCTTTGGTTGGATTAAGCGATGAAGCAATTAAAGAACTTTACGCTTGTATTCACCACTATCTGAAAAATGTTTTATAACGTTACTCGGCTTTGTCTAGTGCCGTAAATTCAAGACAGAACTTAACAAATAAATCCAAAATTATGAATTTAAAAAAGATTTTTACAAAAAAAGACCGAGCAAAGGCATTAGTCAAAACCGATGTTAGCAGTAGTATTTTATCTGATGATGATTTTAAACAATTTGAAAAACTATTCGATAAAATTTCAGCACATTTAGAACATCCAATGAGTATTTGTCAAGGTGTAAATGATGGTTATAGTATCGGAGTTTATGATAAAAAAACAGGAGAATTGAAAGCACAGGCAATGAGTTACAACGTCAAAAATTGCGTAAATCTTATTAAGGAGCGTCTTTAATATTACTGCTAACGCTCTGCAACTACACGTCTGTTGCGTAAAAGTACAAAATTATCTTTCAGTTTAACACGGAACTTTAAGGCACAAAACAAAGTTTAAATTAATCACAATGTAGCAATAGCGTGTAATTGCTGTTATAACTCGTTTTTTATGAAAATATACAAAGTTTGCGGAAATTATTTAAAAGGTATTCAAGATTTTGAAATACAAAAAATCAATGAAGATGATACTTTTATTTATGAAAAAGAATGGCACGGAAAAAAAAGAATTGTTTGCCGTGATTTAAGGTCAAGACATCCAAATGATAGTAATTTTTTTAGAACAAAAAAAGAAGCTAAAGCGTTTATTATTGATAAAATAACAAAATCAATCGAAAAACATCAGCGTTTAATTGATAAATCTCGTTCGGTTTTAAATGAGTTATAACGGTTTGCAGATATATTTAGTGCCGAATTTTAAAAACAAAAATTATGAATTTTATACAAAAATTATTTAAAAGCAGAAAAATTGATGAACCGAATAACTCGGCATTGAATATATCTGCTGTTAGTTGCAGTTCTATTCCCAAAGGATGGTATGTCGCAGAAGCAGGTCAAAATCCATTACATATGTTGTGGTTTGTAGTGCTTGTTAATTTTGACGATGTTGCAAACAAAATTGAAAATCCAAGACATTTTGTGGCAGAAGAATGTGATAGTTTTGAACAAGCGCTGCAAGAGTGTATTAAGAATTGCAACTAACGTCCGGCGGCTATGCGATGGTCGGGAAAAATAAGAAACCGAACTTCAAATTTAGCCAAGTAATAACAAATACGCACAAATAATTAAATTAAAAAACTAACCCGACTATTGCATAACCGCTGTTATAAGCCGTTTTTTTAGTCACAAAACAAATTAAAATGAAAAAATTAGTGAGGGATTTAGAAATAGGGGACAGAATAGAACTCCTAAACGGAAGTGTTGGTGTCGTTTTTGGAATATGTATTAATCAATCAAAAAACGAAGCCGTAATTGTTTATCAAAACGGAGGAAAAACTTACGCATTACCCAATGAAGAAATTTTATGTATAAAGTAGTTTCAGAATGTAATAATAATGAAGTTTGGGCAAGTGGATTTTATTCAAAAGACAAAGCACAAAAAAGAATAGACGAAGGGTATTATCATAAGTTTATGTATGATAACGATAAAAGTAAAAAACTAATAACCAAAGAATATTAAAATGATAGAATATTTCAATAGGTACAGCGACACGCATTTACCTGACAAAATGAATAGATGGGCAAGAATTGCTGTTTTTAAAAATATAAGAATTGCTTGGATAAGCAAACACAAAATAAAAGGCGAATATACTTTTGTAGCAACTTGTCATTTTCCAACGATGCAAAATGACACTGCAAATGAAAGTAAAGTTTTCTTTAGTCTAGGAGATGCAAAAGATTTCGTTTCTGAAAGATGGAATTTCTTTTTAACTGCGGTTTCTTAAAATGGCTTATAACGTTTTGCGGCTTTGCGATGGCAGGGCTTCAAGGCACAAAAGATTATTAAACCACAAAAGTTAAATAGAATGAATAAGGATGAAAATTTGCAGGTTAACCCTGCTATTGCAAAGCCGATGTTACCAGCAGTGCCAGCCTTTGATTACATAAAGTGTCCGCTACACCGTTATACTTTTTCAGTAAAGCCTATAAGGGAATGGACTGAACGTAATTGCGAAGGAAAAACTTTGAACCTTTTTGCAGGGCGAACAAAATTAAATATTGATGAAATAAGAAACGACCTTGATGAAGAAGCGTTGGCTGATTTCAGAATGGATGCACTTGAATTTTTGCGGACTTGGAAAGGTGAAAAGTTTGATACGGTATTACTTGACCCGCCTTATGCTTATCGCAAAAGTATGGAGATGTATAAAGGAATCCGTTGCAGCCCATTCAAGCAACTAAAAGATGAAATCCCAAACGTATTAAAGCAAGGCGGGAAAGTAATAACTTTTGGCTACCATTCAAATACGATGGGTAAAAATAGAGGCTTTACTGTCGAAAAAGTATGTTTGTTTTCTCACGGTGGAGCGATACACGATACTATTGCAAGTGTCGAAAGGCATTGCTGGTAACGGCTGCGGGCTTGGCGAAGTGGCTGAACCCGAAGCTAAATAGAATTACTAAACTTTAAAATTAAAAACAAATGTTAAATAAAATTACCGAACAGCCATTTTGCCAAACCCAAGTTAGTGGCAGTACTTTTGTGAACGCTGATTGCTTCGATGTTTTTCCTTTTATTGAGGATAAATCAATTGATGCTATTATTTGCGATTTACCTTATGGAACTACTGCTTGTAAATGGGATAGTATTTTACCGATTGATAAACTTTGGGAGCAATATGAAAGAATCATAAAAGACAATGGTGCAATTATTTTGTTTGGTTCACAGCCATTTACAAGCACTCTAATTAGTTCTAATACAAAATTATTTAAGTATGAGCTTATTTGGGATAAAGTATCTACTTCAAGTGGAGTAATGGCTAAAAAACAGCCAATGAAATGTCACGAAAACATTATTGTATTTTATAAAAAACAGCCAACGTATAATCCACAAATGTATAAGGGTACACAATGGAGTAGAGGTGGTAAAAATAGAAACACCCCGCAAATTTATGGGGATATTAAAAGTATAGGAAAACCAAAAAACGATGATACAGATATGAAATATCCTAAAAGTATAATCACATTCTCAAATGCAAATAGAAATAATAGAATACACCCAACAGAAAAACAAATTGATTTGATGGAGTGGTTAATTAATACTTACACCAATGAAGGCGATACCGTTTTAGATAACACAATGGGTTCTGGAACAACAAACTTGGCTTGTATTAAATTAAACCGCAAATCAATAGGAATAGAAAAGGAAAAACAATATTACGATGTCGCTGTTCGGAGGGCTTCGGAGTATTGCCACTAACGTTCCGCAACTACACGTCTGTTGCGTAAAAGTACAAAACCATCTTTCGGTTTAACACGGAACTTAAATACACAAAACAAAGTTTAAATTAATCACAATGTAGCAATAGCGTGTAATTGCTGTTATAACTCGTTTTTTTTATGAAAGAAGAATTAGAAAAATTAAAAGACCATTGTTATAGAACCATTCAAATATCATATAATTCAGATGGTAGAATTATGACTAAAAAAGAATTAAAACCAAGAATAAGAACTTTAGTTTTAAATAAAATAGATTACGCTTTAGAATTATTAAAATATAATACTGAAAGCAAAAACTACATAAATACGCTTAAATTAAAAGAATTATTAATGAATGAAAATTATTAAATTATGGAAACTATAAAAAGAATAATTATAGAGAATGAGTTATAACGGTTTGCAGCCTTGCGTTAGTGCGGGCTTAAAATGCACTACACTTTGTTTAAACTAAAAAACTTTATAAATGACACAGAACACCAATAAACCACTAAACCCCGCATTACGCAAGATTGCTGTTATAAGCAGTTGCGATTGTTTAGTAGGCTTTTTAAGCGGAGAAAGAGTAAGCAAATCAAATATTGATTATGAAGTAAAACGCATATCTGATATACAACCTAAATTCAAAGAATATGGTTTGTTAAATGGTGAACCTTTATCACCAAAACAGATAGTTGATAATAGGCGTGGATATTTAAGCAGATTTGTTTACTGTCCTTATTGTGGTGAAAAAATCAATTGGAAGCAGGTTCTTAGCAATTGCTTATAACG
>JACCDO010859930.1_pt1 | contig 16056 bp, 14 predicted proteins | sample 7446101 | NCBI WGS metagenome assembly JACCDO01 (sample SAMN15323440, study PRJNA562643) | freshwater metagenome | isolation source: river surface water | place: USA:Blue River Watershed | collected 2017-08-16
ACATCAATTTCAAGGACGTAATCCAGTTTGACACCCGCAGCCTTCATGGCATCGGCTTGAGGAATGGTGCGAGGAAAGCCATCAAACAAAAAGCCGTTGGCGCAATCTGCTTGTGCAATCCGTTCTTTCACCAAATTGATGATGAGGTCGTCACTGACCAAGCCACCCGACTCCATGACCGCTTTGGCCTGCAGGCCTAAGGGCGTACCGGCCTTGACAGCCGCCCGCAACATATCACCCGTAGAAATTTGAGGAATGTTGAATTTGCTGCATATGAATGCTGCTTGAGTACCTTTGCCAGCGCCAGGTGCACCTAAAAGAATGAGTCTCATGGAAGTTTCCGAATTGTTGTTAATCTTTCGCCACAGGCTGCATGGCTCTATTGTGAGAATAGCACGGTCAGCCTAAATTTACCTGACGGCATGTCCCAAGGCTGTTTAAGCTGAGAAAAGCGCTTGAACTCTGGCGAGATCTTCTGGGGTGTCAACACCAGGCCCGGGCGCTTTGTCCGTAACGTGAACGGCTATTCTGTGGCCATGCCACAGGGCTCTTAATTGTTCAAGTGCCTCGCATTGTTCAACTGGAGCTGCAGGCAACTGGGGAAAGCTTTGTAAGAAACCAACACGGTATCCATAAATACCGATATGTCTTAAAGCCGCAGGCTTGGGCAGTGAGCTGATACCGTTGGCAAAGCCATCTCGCCACCAAGGTATGGGGGCACGGCTGAAATACATGGCCAATTGCGCTTGATCGATGACAACCTTCACCACATTCGGATTGGTAAATTCTGCAAGCTCATGAATTGGGTGAGCTGCGGTGCTCATGCTGGCATGCGGGTGTTGATTGAGTAAGGCGGCCACATCATTGATGAGTTGAGGATCGATGAGCGGCTCGTCCCCTTGGACATTGACCACCATGTCTTGTGCACTCAGCCCCAGCAATTGGCTCGCCTCTGCCAATCGATCACTGCCGCTCGGGTGATCTACCTTCGTCAAAAGTACGCGGACACCATGTTCTTCGCAAGCTTTTACGATTTCGGGACTGTCAGCAGCAACCACCACTTGAGTGGCAGCAGACAAGGCGGCTCTTTGCGCCACTCTGACAACCATGGGGACACCATGGATGTCAGCCAAGGGCTTGTTGGGCAGCCTGGTTGAGGCCAATCGCGCTGGCACGATGACTGTGAATGGATGTGACATGCTGTTTAAACCAAGGGCGTACGCGGCTTGAGGCTTTCTAACTCCTCATCTGAGAGTGTTCGAGCTTCGTTTTCTAACAAGATGGGAATGCCATTTCGAATAGGGAAGGCCAGACGAGCGCTCCTCGACCAAAGTTCTTGCGCATCTCTTTGATGGTCAAGGGGGCCTTTGGTGACAGGGCAAACCAGCAGTTCAATTAATTTGGTGTCCATGGGTCAATGATAACGAGGAGTGGCTTGAACGAGTGCATCAAACTGAAGCCAAAACGACTCTTCAGGCTGAAAAACAAGGGGGACAGCAAGTGCCTCAGGGTGAGTTTGCCAGACTTTGACGGCGTCTTTTTCGGTACACAACAGGGCGCATTCAGGACATTGGGCTTGCCACTTTGAAAAATCATCATGGTCAGGCAGCGCTGTTTGATGTTGAATTTGAAAGCCAAGCGCCACGAGCATGTCAATGAAAGCTTGGGGCTTTGCGATGCCAGAAACCACCTCAATGGGCTTGCTCTTCAATTCTGAAATGCTAACGTGTTGACCCTTTTGGTTGATGGCATGGGTGCTCAGTTGTCGAACTGATTCAAATCCTTCTTTCAAAGTTCTTTTTTGGGTATGAAGCAGCAAATCGACGGGTCTGGGCCATGGTTCGCGCAGTGGGCCTGCCGGTAATAAATGGCCATTGCCAACGCCTTGGGCATCCATGACGCAAATCTCTATGTCCCGAGCCAATGCCAAATGTTGAAGACCATCGTCGCACACAATGATTTGGGTCTCTGGAAATTGATGCAGGAGATGCCTAGCCGCCTCAAACCTGTTGCTGCCAACCACCACCGGAACGGCGCATTTTCGATGGATGAGGAGTGGCTCATCGCCAGCATCACTAGGCGCACTGTTGTTGGTAACGACGTAAAGTTCAGATGTCTTGCGGCCATACCCTCTGCTCACAACACCTACCTTGTAACCTTGATGAGCAAGGCGTTGCACAATGGCGATCGTGAGTGGCGTTTTACCACCGCCACCCGCAACCACATTGCCAACCACAATGACCGTGGCCTTGACCCGTTGACGCTTCAAAAAACCTAATGCGTAAAGCCGGCTTCTCAACATCATGGTGAAGCGGTAAGCAATTTCGATAGGCCACAACAGCCAAGTGACCCCATGGGTCGATTGCCAATATTGAGGAAGTTGTTGGCGCCAAGACATGGCGTGCTATGGCTTTTTAGAGGGTGGTTGATTGCCTTGCTGAGTTGCAAATGCAATTTTAGAAATGCCATTGAGTCTGGCAGCTTCGAGCACATTGATAACAGCTTGGTGGCTGGCCGATGCGTCTGCCTTGATCAATAGACTGCCGTCTGTTTTTTCCAAACCCAGCAAGCCGTTTTGAAGATCTTTAATTTGTCGACCTTCAAGCAGGCTGCCGTTGATGGCATAAGCACCTTGTGCGTTCACTGCCACAACCCATGTTGCGTTTGGAGACGAGGTCTCGCTACTTTGTGCTGAAGGCAAACTCAAATTCATTTCATTGAATTTGGTCCACGTGGTGGTCAGCATTAAGAAAATGAGCACGACCAACAAGACATCAATGAAGGGGATCAAATTGATGTCAGGTTCTAGTGGGACGTTTTTTTTAAATTTCAAATGAAACTCTCTGTGATGAATATCAATTGAAGCCTAATCGCGCATGGCAGCCAAATGCCTGGCAAATCGTTCAGAAGACCATTCCATTTGCAAAACCAAACGGTCGATCTTGGCTTTGAAAAATCGCCATGCCATCAAAGAAGGAATGGCAACGATCAAACCCAGAGCCGTGTTGTAGAGCGCTATAGAAATGCCATGCGCCAATTCCACAGGGTTTTGTTGTCCGGGGGTTTGAATGCCAAAAATTTCAATCATGCCAATGACAGTTCCCAACAAGCCTAGCAGAGGAGCCGCTGATGCCAAGGTTGCTAAGGAAGTCAAGTAACGCTCCAGATTTTGAGCCGCCATTCGGCCTTCCATTTCCATACTTTCTCTGACATCGTCATGGCTCGCGGAAGGATTGCTTGCCAATGTTTGCAGTCCTGCAGAAAAAACTGACCCAACAGCGCCAATCTTGGCAATCTCATGAATGGTTTCCTCGGATGGAAAGCCTTGACGGGTACTTTCGATGGCTTGTTCGAGGGCATTCTCAGGAAGTACTTTGTGGGTACGCAATGCAATGAGACGCTCAAAAATAATGGCCAACGCAAGAACCGAACATGCGATCAATGGCCAAATGGGCCAACCGGCGGCTTGTATGATGTTGAGCAAAATGAAACTTTCTAACTCTGTATTCAGTTTTGATTATGTCTGATCAAATTGTCCTGCTTTTCTGTGGATAACTTTGTGAAAAACACGGTGCTGACTCACGCCAATGCCGCATATTTATTGAGTTCTTTGACGCTGCCACTTTTTTAATCAAAAAATAATGCAATAAAATCAATGGGTTACGTCGAAGTATGGGAATGCAAGCTGTATTCTGATGCTCGCAACCGCAATTCTCCTAACTGTGGACTCTTTGCCCCTGACTTGACAAGCCTCTCCAATCGAAATGTCTTCAAAACCCCATCAAAATAAGGCCATTTCATGGCGCGTCTAGATTCTGAGCCCCGTGTTTGGACGGTTGGTGCGCTGTGCCTTGCAATTTCAGACACTTTGAATGCAAGGTTCAACCCGGTCGCGGTTAAAGGCGAGATATCTGGCTTCTCCCGTGCAGCCAGTGGGCATTGTTATTTCAATCTGAAAGACGACAGCGGCCAGATTCGTTGCGCGATGTTCAAAAGAGCCGCCAGTGCCCTCGGATTTTTGCCAAGAGATGGAGAAATGGTTGAGGTGAGGGGCAAGTTGGGCGTTTATGAAGCGCGCGGTGACCTGCAATTGATCGTCGACAGTATGCAGAGAGCGGGTCAGGGCGACTTGTTTGCACAGTTCCTCAAACTCAAGAACGCTTTGGAACAAGAGGGTTTATTTGACCCAGCCAGAAAAAAAAGATTGCCAACTCATCCGCGCGCCATTGGGCTCATCACTTCTTTGGGTGCCGCTGCATTGCATGATGTCGTGACTGCACTTCAGCGAAGGGTGCCGCACATTCCTGTCATTTTGGCGCCAGCGTCTGTTCAGGGCAGCAATGCGCCAGCTGAGTTGCTTCAAAGTCTCAAAAACTTAGTCGCGTGGCAAGCGCCTTCTAATTCTGTCGATCACTCACCCATGGCCGTCGATGTCATTTTGATTGTGAGGGGTGGAGGATCTTTAGAAGACCTTTGGTCATTCAACGACGAAGCTTTGGTCAGAGCGGTCGCCAATTGCCCTGTGCCAATTGTTTCAGGGGTGGGTCATGAGACTGACTTTACCTTGATCGACTTTGTCGCCGATTTAAGGGCGCCTACACCCACCGCTGCTGCTGAATTGGTTGCAGTCGATCGGTCTCAGAGAATTTTAGAATTGGAGACTGTGCAGCAAGCCCTGGCTGATTCGGTCATGACCACGCTGGACAGAAAAAACCAACGGCTCGATTGGTTGGCTGGTCGATTGGGGCGGCCCTCAGGGCGAATCAGTGATCAAAACGCAAAACTGCAAAGAATTGGGCAGACTTTGAAGTTTGCAATGAAGACCCAAGTCAATCAGCACTTGCAAGGCATCAAGGACTTGTCTTTGAACCTACCCAAAGCGCTTCAGAGTAACTTGCAAAGCCAGCAAAGGGGCTTGAATCACCATCAAACCCGTCTTGAACTGCTAGACCCACACCTGGTTTTAGAACGTGGTTATGCTTGGTTAACGGACGATTCCGGAAAAGCGCTGACCCATGCAAAGGACTTTCAGCCTAACCAAGATGTTTCGGCCACATTGGCTGACGGACAGGTTAAATTAACGGTTAGATGACCAAAATGGTGATCGTTATTCAAGGCGTCTCAACCCTTTAAATGATGTGAGAATATTTTGTAGTTCGCTGACGAACTTGTCCGATCAACCTACAATAAGCTTTTGATTTTTTATTGAACCGAAACGAGGATCCCATGGAACATACATTGCCCGCACTGCCATATGCCATCGACGCATTGGCACCGCATTACAGCCAAGAAACCCTTGAGTTTCACCATGGCAAACACCACAATGCGTATGTCGTCAATTTGAACAATCTGCAAAAAGGCACAGAGTTCGAATCGATGTCTTTAGAAGAAATTATCAAAAAATCCAGCGGTGGTATCTATAACAATTCCGCTCAAATTTGGAACCACACATTCTTCTGGAATTGCATGAAACCCAATGGCGGTGGCGAGCCTACAGGTGCTTTGGCTGCTGCCATCAACGCCAAATATGGTTCTTACGCAGCGTTCAAAGAAGCATTTGTTAAAAGTGCAGTTGGAAACTTCGGTTCCGGCTGGACTTGGTTGGTTAAAAAAGCGGACGGCTCTGTTGACATCGTGAACATGGGCGCTGCCGGCACACCCCTGACAACGGCAGACAAAGCACTCTTAACGGTTGACGTTTGGGAGCACGCTTACTACATCGATTACCGCAACATGCGTCCTAAGTTTGTTGAAACATTCCTCGACAAGCTGGTGAACTGGTCATTTGCTGAAGCCAATTTCGCTTAATCAAATACTGTTTTCAAATTTAAAAAGCCCCAGTCGTTTGACTTGGGGCTTTTTTTATTCAGCGAATCATCATGCCACCATCGGCAACAATGGTTTGGCCGGTGATGTATTTTCCGGCCGCACTGGACAGCAGTACCGCGATACCGCCAATGTCATCGGGCTCGCCAATGCGTCGCAGTGGTGTTTCGTTTTCGACCATGCCCGATTTGACGGGGTCATCGGTCAGGGCTTTGGCAAAATCAGTTCGAATGAGTCCTGGGGCTATGCAGTTGACGCGAATATTGTCTGGGCCCCATTCAACGGCCAAGTTACGCGCTAATTGCATGTCAGCTGCTTTAGAGATGTTGTAAGCGCCAATGACCGCCGAACCATGCAAACCACCCACAGACGAAACCAACACGATGGCGCCGTTCCTTTTAGCCTTCATGTCGGGATAAACCATGCTGCACAACCAATTGCTCGACAAAACATTGTTGTGCATGATTTTGTTGAAGACTTCGTCACTCACACCCGTCATAGGACCATAGTAGGGATTGCTGGCCGCATTGCAAATCAGAATATCGATGGGCCCCCAGGTGTCGCGTGTTTTTTGCACCATGGCTTCTAGCTGCGTTTTAATGGCGATGCTGGCACTGATGGCCATGGCTGTACCGCCTTCCGCCTGAATTTCTTTGACCACGGTTTCACAGGCATCCAACTTGCGACTTGAGACAACCACTTTGGCACCTGCTCTGGCAAGTTGGAAGGCAATTGACCGCCCAATGCCTCTGCTTGCACCCGTCACAATGGCCACTTTGCCGGTCAAATCAAATAAGTTCATAGGTTTCCTTCATCATTCATGAGGGTTGGCACAATATGGCACTGTGACATGACTCTTCGTTTGAATCTGTCATCCGTGTGTCAAGAACCCATTTATAAATTATCCTCAATCATTCATCACCCAATTATTCAATATGGATGCTGTCGAAACGGTCATTGTGGGCGCTGGCGTTGTTGGGCTTGCCGTAGGGCGTGCCATGGCATTGGCTGGCAAAGAGGTGCTGATTCTTGAATCTGAAGATGCATTTGGAACGGGCACCAGTTCGCGAAATAGCGAAGTCATTCATGCTGGTATTTATTATCCTGCTGGATCCTTGAAAGCACGTCTGTGCGTGTCAGGTCGGCACATGCTTTACAACTATTGCGTCGAGAGAGGGATCCCGCATCGACGCTGTGGCAAGTTGATCGTTGCAACTTCGAATGACCACATTGAACGTTTGGCTGAGATCCAAAAAAAAGCGCTTGCAAATGGTGTCGTTGGCTCAGACGCATTGCAAATTCTGACTGCCAAAGATGCCAATACGATGGAGCCCGAACTTCAGTGCTTGGCAGCACTGTGGTCTCCCAGCACTGGCATAGTCGACAGCCATGCCTTGATGCTGAGTTATTTGGGCGATTTTGAAAACGCTGGTGGTCTTCTGGCCCTTCAATCAAAATTTGAATCTGCAGAGGTCGTTCAATCCAATTCAAAAACTCAATTTGTTGTACGTACTGTGGATGGCACTGAAATACTGGCCAATCAAGTGATCAATGCGGCGGGTTTGTATGCCCCCCAAGTGGCCAGACAGTTCAGTGGGACCCATTTGGATTTAATTCCCAAAGCTTATTTTGCCAAGGGCAACTATTTCAGCCTTTCCGGTCGATCCCCTTTTTCCCGTTTAATTTACCCCGTACCCGAGGCTGCCGGTTTAGGTGTCCACCTGACTTTGGACATGGCAGGGCAAGCTAAATTTGGGCCAGATGTCGAGTGGGTAGATTCACCCGAGCACTTGAGTGTTGATGCTCGCAGGGGCGACGCTTTTTATGCAGAAGTTAGGAAATATTGGCCTGGCTTAAAAGATGGTGCTTTGATACCTGCGTATGCGGGCATCAGACCCAAAATCAATTCACCCCAAGAGGCTGCCGCTGACTTCTGCATCATGGGACCTCAACAGCATGGGACACCTGGCCTCGTGCATCTTTTGGGCATAGAGTCACCCGGCCTGACAAGCTCCCTGGCCATTGCAGCGGAAGTGGCCCAATTATTGGGCTGACAATTGCTTCAAAGCCTTGGCCACTTCGTGGACCAGAGCAGGGCCTTTGTAAATCAAGCCAGTATAAATTTGTACGACATCGGCACCCGCTTCGATTTTGCTGACAGCGTCATAGGCAGACATAATGCCTCCCACACCAATGATTGGAAACTCGGGGCCCAAATGACTTCGTAAAAGTCGAATCACCCGATTGCTTGCCGCCAACACAGGTGCACCCGATAGCCCACCCATTTCGTCGCCATGGGGCATGCCCTTGACAGCTTCTCGCGACAAGGTGGTATTGGTGGCGATCACGCCATCGATGTCGTGTTTTCGCAAACTTGTGGCAATGACAGAAATTTGTTCGTCGTCCAGATCAGGCGCAATTTTGAGAAAGACGGGCACCTGCTTTTGATGCAATTCAGCCAATTCCTTTTTTCTTTCATTCAGGGCCGAAAGCAATTGATCCAGAGCTTCGTCTGTTTGCAAAGACCGCAAGTTCTTGGTGTTTGGGCTAGAAATGTTGACCGTGATGTAGTCAGCATAGGCATAGACGCCGCTGAGACCCAAAAGGTAATCGTCAGTGGCACGTTCAATGGGGGTCAGCGCATTTTTCCCAATGTTCAAGCCCAAAAGTCGGCCGTGTTGCCTGAATTTTGATTTTTTAACATTGGCCACAAAGGCATCTAAACCGTCATTGTTAAAACCCAAACGGTTAATTAAGGCCTTGGCCTCGGGCAACCTGAACATTCTGGGTTTGGCATTTCCCGGCTGCGCCAAGGGTGTCACGGTGCCCACTTCTACAAATCCAAAACCCATGGCACCCAAGCCGTCGATGCAGCGTGCATTTTTGTCTAAGCCTGCGGCCATGCCCACTCGATTTGGAAATGTCAAGCCAGCCAACTGAACAGGATCGGAAACCCAAGGTTGCCTGTATGCGCGATCAAATGGCGTATTTTGGGTGTTGGCGAGTTGATCGAGTGTGAAATCGTGCGCCGCTTCGGGGTCTAGCTTGAATAAAAGAGGGCGGGCGAGTGCGTAAAGGTTCAGGGACATTGGATAATCTCGTTTAGAACATGCATTGTCTCAAATTAAGTTTATGAATCAAGACGAACTCAAAACATTGGTCGGTCAAGCGGCACTTCAATTTGTTGTCCCAGGACAAATTGTTGGCGTTGGGACGGGTTCCACGGTGAACAAGTTCATCGATGCCCTGGCCAGCATCAAAGATCAAATCAAGGGTGCGGTTTCTAGCTCAGAAGCTTCAACCGTGCGCCTCAAAGCCTTAGGCATTCCGGTGTTTGACAGCAATGAAGTGAGCGAGTTGTCGGTTTACATTGATGGTGCCGATGAAATCAACAGCCTGGGCCACATGGTGAAGGGCGGCGGCGCAGCGCTGACACGCGAGAAAATTGTGGCAGCACAATCAAAGATGTTTGTTTGTATCGCGGATGAATCGAAGTTGGTAGAAACCTTGGGCGCTTTTCCGTTGCCAGTGGAAGTGATTCCCATGGCCAGTTCACGCATCATGGCTCAATTTGCTGCGATGGGCGGGCAAGCTCAAGTTCGCATGAAGGATGGCGCACCGCTCGTGACAGACAACGGGCAGCACATCATTGATGTCAAAGGTTTGAAAATCCAAGACCCAGTCGCTTTTGAGACGAAAGTCAGCCAGTGGCCAGGCGTTGTCACGGTAGGTGTCTTTGCACACCAGAAAGCCCAGGTTTGTTTGCTGGGCACATCTGATGGCGTTAAAACATTGAAGTTTTAATTCACTGGCGGTTTGACACTGCTGATGAATCCATCCCTTGGTGTCGCAAGAGGGCATTCAGCGATGGTTCTCTGCCTCTGAAGGCGACAAAAGATTCCAAAGCAGGACGACTTCCGCCTGCTTCCAAAATGGCCTCTAAATAACGTCGACCTGTATCGGGGTTGGGGCTGCCATCTGAAAGCGCTGTTTCTTCAAAAGCGGCATAAGCGTCAGCAGACAAGACTTCTGCCCACTTGTAGCTGTAATAGCCAGCCGCATATCCACCCGCAAAAATATGGCTGAAAGTATGCGCCATGCGGTTGAAAGAGGGTGGCTGGATGACAGCAACTTCTGCACGCACTTGATTCAAAACTGGCATGAAATCATCGTTTGGATTGTGTTCAGAGTGCAGCAGCATGTCTAGCAAGCCAAACTCAATTTGTCGCAGTGTTTGAAGGCCACTTTGGAAGTTCTTTGCCGCCACCATTTTGTCAAACAGGGTTTGTGGCAGAGGTTCTCCTGTTTCAACATGCGCAGTCATGTGCCTCAATACGGACCATTCCCAGCAAAAATTTTCCATGAATTGGCTAGGCAATTCAACCGCATCCCATTCAACACCGCTGATACCCGACACATCACGTTCATTGACTTTGGTGAGCATGTGATGCAGTCCATGACCAAATTCATGGAACAAGGTGATGACGTCATCGTGCGTGAGGAGTGGTGGCTTGCCGTCGACGCTGTCTGCAAAGTTGCAGACCAAATGCGCAACCGGTGTTTGAAGTTGCTGGCTGTCGGGTCTGAGCCATCGGGCACGAACATCGTCCATCCATGCACCACCACGCTTGCCTGAGCGCGCGGGTGGATCCAAGTAAAACTGACCCACCAATTGTCCTTGTCGTTCGATTCGGTAAAAAGAAACAGCAGAGTGCCAAACTGGGGCTTGGTCCAGACGAATGCTCACATCAAACAATGTTTCAATGATCTTGAAGAGTCCTTGTAGAACCTTGGGCGCAGTGAAGTATTGCTTGACCTCTTGTTCACTAAAGCTGTAACGCGCCTCTTTGAGTTTTTCACCGATATAGGGCCAATCCCATGCTTGAGGATCTTTCAAATTGAGTTCTTTGGCGGCAAATTGACGCATGTCTTCAAGGTCTTGAAGTGCATAGGGCTTAGCCCGTTGTGCCAAGTCGCGAAGAAAGCCGATGACTTTGTTAGGAGAATCCGCCATTTTGGTGGCGACTGAAACTTCAGCGTAGTTTTGGTAACCCAATAACTTCGCTTCTTCTTGTCTCAGTTGCAGTATTTCTTGAATATTTTTGCTGTTGTCGAGCTCTGCAAATTCACTGTCGCACTGGTCCGAAGCACGCGTGACATAAGCCCTGTAAAGTTTTTGGCGCAGTTCACTGCGTTTTGCAAATTGCATGATGGGCAAATAGCAAGGCATCTTCAAAGTCAGTTTGTAGCCTGCCTGACCTTCTTTTTCTGCAGCTTCACGGGCTGTGGTTTTGACATCATCAGGAACGCCCTCTAAATCTTCTGCCAAGACATACAGGGCAAATTTGTCGGTGGCATCCAATGCGTTTTCACTGAATTTTTGGCTGAGTTCTGCCAAGCGTTCTTGTATGGCGGCATAGCGTACCTTGGACTCGCCTTGAAGTTCTGCACCACCAAGAACGAAATTGCGAAGGGCATTGCGCAGTGCTTGTTTTTGAGCTGAGTCCAATGTACTAACCTGGACTTGTTTGTATTTGGCATAGAGCCGTTCATCCGCACCCAAACGAGTCCAAAACTCAGTGACCGCTGGCAATGATTCGTTATAAGCTGCACGCAATTCTGGACTATCAGCCACACTTTTGAGGTGGTTAACCGCTCCCCATGCTGCACTGAGCCGCTCCGTGGCCACATCCAAAGTTTTGGCGATGGCATGCCACTCTGCTGGGAAAGATGAGGCCGTCACCGTCTCTAGTGCTTGGGATGCCAAATCTAGCAACGCATCGATGGCAGGTTTGACATGTTCAGGCTTAATCTGATCGAACAAGGGCAATCCACCTTGTTGCAATAGGGGGTTGAGATCGCTTTGCAGAGTAACTGTTTGTGACATAGGGAATGCTTCAGTGAATAAGTTTGTACAGATTAGTGCCTTGAATTAAAGACGTTCAGCCGCTTCCAATGTGTTGACCAACAGCATGGTAATGGTCATGGGGCCGACCCCACCAGGAACGGGGGTGATGTACCCTGCAACTTTTTCTACGCCATCGAAATCGACATCCCCGCAGAGTTTTCCTTCATCGTTGCGATTCATGCCCACATCAATGACCGCAGCACCAGGTTTGACCATGTCTGCAGTGAGTACATTGCGTTTTCCCACGGCAGCCACAATTACGTCGGCCTGAAGCGTCATGGCTTTGAGGTTGGGTGTTGCGCTGTGACAGATAGTGACAGTCGCATTTTTCTGAAGCAACATGAGGGCCATTGGCTTACCCACGATGTTGCTTCTGCCAATGACCACGGCGTGTTTGCCTTTGAGATCGTAGCCAATGCTGTCCAACATTTTCATGCAACCGTACGGTGTGCATGGCCAAAAGCCCGGCATACCCGTCATCAGTGCACCGGCACTGGCGATGTGAAAACCGTCCACGTCTTTGTGGGGGGCAATGGCTTCAATGACTTTTTGTGCGTCAATGTGTTTTGGCAAGGGTAACTGAACCAAAATGCCATGAATGCTGGGGTCTTGGTTCAGTGTTTCAATCCGTTCCAAAAGGACTTTTTCAGTCATGTCTTCTGGATACTTTTCAAGCAAAGAGTGGAGGCCACAATCTTGGCAGGCTTTAACTTTGTTTCGAACGTAAACTTGGCTTGCAGGGTTATCGCCAACCAAAACAACAGCCAATCCGGGTGTGATGCCTTTTGCTTTAAGGGCAGCTGCGCGTTCAGTGATTTGAATGCGTAACTTTTGTGAGAGTGCGTTGCCGTCTATTCTTTGTGCGGTCATTGTTCAGTGCAGTTTTGAGGTGGTTCAAGTAAAAACGCCCGCGAGTACGAAGATCACGGGCGTTTTGAGTAAGCGTTGCATCAGGCTTTGGGAGCGTTTTGTCCTAAGGCTATTTTGAGCAAATCTGCAACCGTATTGGCGTTCAGTTTTTCCATGATGTTGGCCCTATGGGCTTCAACGGTTTTGATGCTGATACCTAGATCGTCGGCAATTTGTTTGTTCAATCGACCGGCCACAATTCTTTCCAAGACCTGCGCTTCACGTCCAGTGAGCTTTGACAGCAAAGCATCGCGGTTGGCAGCGTTTTGATGGTCAGAAAATGAGTCTCTGGCACTTTCAAGCATGCGTTCGACCAATCCAACAAGCTCGTCTTCCTTGAATGGCTTCTGAATGAAATCCATCGCACCTTTTTTCATGGTGTTGACGGCCATAGGAACATCACCGTGGCCAGTGATGAAGACGATAGGGAGGGGCGAGCGTCGTTCTACCAATTTGTCTTGCAATTCAAGACCGGTCATGCCACCCATGCGGATGTCCACAATCAAGCAAGCCACTTCACGGGGGTCGTATCGGCTAAGAAAAGACTCAGCAGAATCGAAACAACGGACTCGATAATCTTTGCCTTCTAGCAGCCACTGGAGTGAATCGCGTACGGCTTCATCGTCATCAACGACATAGACTGTGCCTTTTTTGGGTATCAAGCTCATGGGGTTTTCCGCTTCATTGATCAATCAAAGGTTGTTGGGGGCTGGTATCCAAAAAGAAAAGCAACATCCCACCACTTCGTCGGCATTGTAGAGGTTCTCAGCCGTAATTCTGCCCTGATGCGACTCGACGATGGTTCGGCATAAATTCAAGCCAATGCCCATGCCCTCTACTTTGGTCGAAAAGAAGGCCTCATAGAGCCTGTCCATGACCTCTGGCGGGAGGCCTTTCCCAGTGTCTGTCACGGCAAAATGAACCGTATTTTGATGGTCTACAACTTTGGGAACAACCCTCAATTCAACATGTCTTTTACCGAGCGGCCGTTCTGCGTTGTCGATGGACTCAGCTGCATTTTTCATCAAATTGACCAAAACTTGTTCAATCAAGATGGGGTCGACATGAATCTTGGGCAATCTTGCCGCCACATAATGGGACAACCGAACATTTCTGCGTCGCAATTCAATTTCAGCCAGTTCAACGGCTTCATCCACCATGCTTGCGACATCTGAAGCGCTACGATTGGGTTCGCTTCTTTTAACAAATGACCTGATGCGGTGAATGATCTGTCCAGCCCGTTGTGCCTGATGAGAGGTTTTTTCCAAGGCCCAAATTAAATCTGCTTCTTCAATCTGTTGTCCCTTGATACGAGACAACATGCCGTTGCAATAATTGGTAATGGCAGTCAGGGGTTGGTTCAATTCGTGGGCCACACTTGAAGCCATTTCACCCATCGTGATCAGCCTGCTGGCGTTTTGTGCTCGTTCGGCTTGCTGTGATGCCAATTCCTCAGCCTGTCTTCTAGCTGTGATGTCAGTGGCAATGACCATTTGTGCAAGTCGACCATCGGCCCAATGAATGTAGCGCGTTCTAATCTCTAACCATTTGTCTAAATGCGATAGGTAAATTTCTGCGCGCTCTGCGGGTGCCACCGTCAAACTTTCAGTCGGTAGACCCGCCAGGGCATCAACATCGTCCATTTCATATTCAGTGCTGCGAACATCCAACATGCCCGCTTTTTCGACCAAATTCAAATGGCCAAGGGTATCGGTGCCAAACCACTGTCGATAGAGCTTGTTGGCGAATAAAAGTTCCGAGCTACCCAAGGGTGCAACTGACACAGAGGCATCTAGGGCCTCTAAAACGATAGTGAAGCGTTCGTAGGAACTGGCCAATTGTTCACGCACTCGATTGGGCTCGGTAATGTCAGTCATGGAGGTCATCCAGCCTGTTTGTTGCCCGATGGCATCAATCAGGGGTGAGACGTACAAACGAGCATCAAAAATCGTTCCATTTTTGCGCTTCACTCGCACTTGAGATCCCGCAGAAGTGTTCTTTCCGCTGAGTTCTTCCTCTAACCGAACCATCAACATGTCTCGATCTTCATCCGGCCAGTAAGGGAAGGGCGCAACAGCTCCGATCAATTCACTTTCATCCCACCCAGTCATTTGACAAAAGGCCAAATTCACATAGGTGATTCTGCCTTCCATGTCGAGCGCGCGCATGCCCGTCAGAATAGAGTTTTCCATGGCACGTCTGAAATTCGTTTCGGCCACCAACTCCTTTTGAGTTTGTTGTCTCTTGCGCGTGTGTCGCCAGTTACCAATCAGCATCCATGAGGTCAAGATACTCAAAGATCCCACCAACCAAAATAAACCACTGCCTACCAAATCTTGAGAGGTGCGCCAAGCTTGGGCCCTCAAAATCAGCCCGTTGCCTACCGGCGATACAGGGACTTCGTATTCATTGTTTTGCCCACTGATACCAGGCAAGAAATTCCAAAAGTTAGTGCGTTTTGGAATGGTTTGCCCAGCTATCAATCGCCCATCGCTGTCGACCAAGGAAACCGCGTACTTGGCCAATATCTCAGATGGAACGCCATACCTGAGCAAACTCTCTGCGCTGTATTCGGCCATGACCACACCGTTGAAGCGACCCTGAGAATTGGTCAAGGGAGTGTGCAACTGAAGCACCATGTTTTTGGCGTAGTTTTCTTGACCGATGTTGTTGCTGCCAATGGCAAAAATCCCGTCATCTTCCTGCGAATAAACGGGTTGCATCAAGTCCCTGGCCAAGCTGTAGTTGTTCTCGGATTCGCCCCACTTAAGAACATCACCAACACGCCATTTCAAACTGACAACAATGCTTGGCGCAGTTTGACTTGCAATGATTTTTCGTTTCTCGTCAATCCAAGCCAGTGTCTGAACTTCTGGATTCTTGAGAACCATGGTCTCTGCGCGTCGACCAAACTCCTTGGTATCTACATCATTGTTTGAAATATCTCTGGCAAGTCTCATGACTTGCTCTTGGCGCTCAAGCAAGCGCAACCTGAGCCTTTGTTGGCTGTATTCAACATCCCGTTTAACAGCCTCCAGTTCGCGGTCGATTTCCTCTACACGCAAATACCAAAATGAGAAAACAATCGCACAAAAAAACAGCACGACAGAGGCAATCGGTGCCAAACTTGCAAAACGATCTTGTTTGACCGCACCCTGTCGTTTCCACCACCTGCGCCACCAGGAAATGGGTTCAATGGTTTTAATGACTTGGGTAACGTTTTGCGACTTCATTGCCTCTAGTTTAGGTGAATCCCCTTCCTAATAATTTCATAATGTAAAAAGTAAAAGCACCATTTGAAATTTATAAAACTTTGTGAGAGAATTCCGAAAAAATAGATCAACCACGGCCTACAAAGGAGACAAACATGTCAGCCGTTCAGCCAAATCACGTCCTTTCAGACTTGGACGCCA